>MDTG01356817.1_pt1 | contig 49002 bp, 35 predicted proteins | sample 811421 | NCBI WGS metagenome assembly MDTG01 (sample SAMN05326645, study PRJNA326480) | marine metagenome | isolation source: seawater | place: Pacific Ocean: South East | collected 2011 | reverse complement strand
TTGATAATCTTCTAAAAAAACCTCAATATCTTCTTGGTTGGAACAAGCAAATGGAAACGAGAATATTATAGACTCCTCACTCTCATTTATATAATCGAATAAAGGAACAATATCTATTTCTAATTCTAATTGACCAGCTGGCACTTCAATATAATCATTGATGAGCTGCACATCTCCACCATTAGAAAAACTAAAAGAAGAACTAATATCAAAATAAAAAATAGTGTCTTCAGAAAAAGCATATGGCATTTCAAACAATAATGTACTAATACCACACCCCTCATTCATTTGAGACGGAATATCATAGTCTGAGGATAATAGTTCTACGGTAGGTCCTGAACCCACACCCTCAACAAATACTGTATCTAAAATAGATAAACCACAATAATCATATACTTCAAATATCGCTAAATTTTGACCTTCTACAACCTCAAATATGGCAACATAAGAGTTCTGATTGGAATCAGTAATTGACTCCGTAATACCATTATATGTCCAAGACATATTATAAGGTGACAGGCCGACATCAGAATTCAGCTCCCCCGCTAATTGAAGGATATCACCAACACAAATCACTTGACTAGCAGGAACATTAGAGCTAAGTGGTTGATAATCATTTAAATAAACCTCGATATCAGACTGTTCAACACAATCAGTAATAAACGGAAATGAAAAAACTACTGACTCTTGAATTTCATTTTCTAAATCTAGAATTGGCACAATATCTAATTGTACAGAAGTTTGACCAGCCTCTACTTCAACAAAATTATTAATAAATTGAACATCTAATCCATTTACAAAACCACTTGAAGTAATAATATCAAAATAAAAAACAGTATCCTGTTCATAGGGATATGGCATTTCGAATAATAAAGTACTTACACCGCACCCCTCATTCATTTGGGATGAATATTCATAATCTAATGAAAACAATTCTACAGTAGGGCTTAACGGAATAATTATATAGTTAATATCTGACTGATGTTCATTTCCACACTGATCAGTAGCAATTAATGAATAAATACCTTGTTCTAAATTTTCAGTTGATATATCCAAATCAGTACTAATAATTTCATTGTTAAAATACCAAGCATAATTAACAATACCAACACCCCCAGAAACAAACCCTTCCAAAACAGATGAGTTAGTATTATCCTCGCACAAAACAAGTTCACTATCCACTTGTACATTAAGATTTGGAGGCTCATAAATTTGAACCACAATCTGATCGGGCCAGTTAGAGCATATATCAATAAAAGGGAAATTAAATTCTATGTTCTCAAGACCTTCAAGCTCATTGTCTTCTATTATGCTAATGGGCAATTCTACTGTTTCTTCTCCAGCTGGGATAATAATTTCAGTAGATGAAATATAATAATCTATGCCTAATTCCGCCGTCCCTCCCAAAGTGAAATCAACAATTATATCTTCATCTTGGGGTTCTTGTAAATTAAATAGAAGAATACTTTGAAAACAACTTTCAGGTAATAAATTTGGGTTCAGGACATCATTAGATGTGATTTCCACATATGGGGCAAGCTGAACAAAAGAAACAGTAATTTCATCACCAGAAATTGCACCACAAGCTTCTTGAACAACCAATTGATAAAGACCCTCACCAGGTAAAGATGCAAGATTTAGATTATTAGATATTACTTCACCATTATAAAACCAAGTATATTGATATGGCAATAAACCACCTGTAATAGTCGGTGAAAATGATACATTTTGAAATTCATCTTCACAAACCACTATATCATCTTCTAATAAAACACTTAAAGTTTCATCTTCTACTAAAACATCTGTTTGCAATGTTACAATTTGATCTAAACAATCATCCGACACAATTAGATTATAGAATGTGTTTGCATCAGGAAATGACTCAATACTTATACTGCCTTCTTCATTTAGAATGTCTTGACTAACTACATTACCAAATTCATCACTCCAAACATAATTATAAGGCGGATATCCACCCTCAATACTAGCCTCTATGTTAGTAGAGCCCAAACAAGCTACACTAATTTGATCTGGAACATCCACTAGGAGCTCTTCTTGATCAAATAATATTAATTCTATAGTTTGAATAACTAAATCATCTTCACAAGGAACTGGAACACCAGATACAGTAACAAGTAGTGTTTCCTGCCCTTCAGTAATATTATCATAAAAGACATCTATTGGTAAGACAACTTGTTCTTGAAACGCAGGCAAAGTTAATTCAGTGGGTAAGTTATCATAGTCTAATCCATATTGTGCTTCACCAGAATACTCGAGTGTAATATCTAAATCCATAGTCATATCTCCAGCCCTATCAAAAATTATTGCTGCTTGACCACAACCTTCTAAAACACCATTATCAACATCTAAAACTAATCCAAGTTCTGCATTTGGGACTGAGCTTATTTGAACTTCAGGGCTAGCAAAACTATTTGCCTCTAAAAAAACAACAGAATTAAGAGCAGAATCCGATGCATCAGCAATAGCAAGTTTAATATGATACGTTTCACCACAAATTAAACCATTATACTCAGCGGTAAATGGAACAGTAAAGCCGTTTATTCCTTGAACTGAAGGCTGTAATGAATTGTCGACCCAAAAAACACTATAATCAACCCAATTGGGATCGATATCTGAGCAGGTTTGTGCTACCCCTCCTCCTGTTGGAGAGCCAGAATTGACTGTATTAACCGCAACAGGAGTTGTTGTATAGTCACCTGGACTATTGGGATCAGGGATATATGCTAAATTAATTCCATTATTACTATAAGGACCTACAATTCCTGGACCACTTAAAAAAAACCCAAATATGTCGTTATACTGTGTACAAGTATAATTTGAATACTCTGAAGATCCAAATATGTAATTAAATGCAACAGATTCTGATTCCGCCACAAAATCAAATTCTAATATAGTCACATTATTTACCCCCCAGAATAAATTTATAGCATTTAAAGCTAATTCTAAATCTGCATCTCCGCTAATCGCTGATCCCCCGCCAAAACCATTAGTAACAAATTCTAAGCCCCCAGTAGATAAAATGACTCCTTCTGCAAACCCAATATTAGAGGCATTACCATCAAAGTAGCCTATGCCATTAGCAAAACCTACAGAAGAAAAATTAGATGCATCAATACCATCTCCTAAAAGAACATCGGTGACTAAACTCTCTTCTGAGTCATACGGTGGATTATTTGTCACAGCAATTTGTGCGTAAGATGATAAAGAATAAAAATAAAGAATAATGACAGGTAATATGTTTCTACAGAAAATCATCTTAATTATTTTATAATGGATACTTTTCCCTGTTGTATTTTTTCTCCTACACTTTGATTGCTCATTATGGCTTTATACATGTAAACATCTTGGGGAACATCCTGTCCATTAGCATATTTTCCATTCCATCCTTCATCTGGATCTAAAGAATGAAATAATTCCTTACCCCATCTATCAAACACAAACAACTCAAAGTCATCGTGTCCAACAATACTAACTTTGAAAGTATCGTTCACACCATCTCCGTTAGGTGAAAAAACATCTGGAGAATAAAACATTAGACTGGTAAAGATATTAATTAATCCATTGTAATTATTTTTACAACCAAACGCATCTATAGCCTCTAGATAAACATAAAAATCTCCGTCAGAAGAGTAAATATGAATAGGATTTTCTTCGACAGATGAATTTCCATCACCAAAATCCCAATCAAAACTAATAAAATCATCGGCATTTAGTTGAGTAAACTGGATTGTGTTCTGTTCAACCTGCTCTGATGTAAAGACTGGATCTGGAACAACTATAGAAGAGACACTAATTGATTGAGGCACACTTATATTTCCGCACAAGTCACCTACTTCAACTGTATATAACTCTACACTCTCCTGCACCTCAACTGTTATCGTTGGTGTGGTCTCCTCAGTTGACCACAAAAAAGTATATTGAGAAAGATCTCCTGAATCAACAACCCCACTAGCATTCAAGTTTTGCACCTCTAGTTCAACTTCTTCACCAATACATCCAGAAACATCAAATACATTAAATGTTGGAGGTAAATAAGTTGGAATTATCATATTATAATAAAAAGTGTCTAGTGCTTGATTACATAAATCCTCAACTTCCAAAGCATAAACATAATCATTAATTGGAGATACTGTTGCAAATTGACCATCGTCACTTTGAGACTCATCAATATCTAAATTTATCCAGTTGTAAGAATAGTCAGAAGATCCTTCATTTAAAGAACTTGACAACACAACTTCATCACCCGGACAGAACTGACTACTTATTTGACTAATTTCAATGTCTGGAGACGGTGGATTATCTAAAAAAACTGGTATTTGAAAAGGAAATTCTTCCAGAGTACAAGCATCAACAATTGACATATTAACATAATTAGTCTGATTCTGAGTATTATCTAAACTAAATGTGAAATTATGCGTAGAACATGTACAGGGCTCCGAGCTATCTGGCCATATATAAAGATAATCTCCTGATCCACCACTAACAACGGGCTCAATCAAAACTTCATCTCCATCACAAGCAATATATAATGGATATATAATATCAATTTCCGACTGAGTGTCTAAACTGATAGGAATTTGAAACTCAAATGCCTCTTGGGTACAAGCATCAATAACTGATAAATTAGCATTCTGTGAACTTCCATAGTCTAAATTGAACAAAAAATCATATGTAGGACAATCATTACATAATTCTTCATCTTGCCACGCATATAAATAATTATTAGAGCCTCCCATTAAAACTGGCTCTAAACTAATAATATCACCATCACAAACAATATAATCTAAGTCCTCCATCGATATGCTAGGTTGATCAGCTAAATTTACGGGTATCTGAAAACTAAATAACTCTTGAGTACAAGCATCTACAACAGACAAGTTTACGTTTTGACTGATTCCGTTGTCTAAATCAAAGACAAATTCATAACTAGAGCAGTCATCACATGGAATAGAATTCTGCCATGTATAGTTAGAATAGTTTTCCGACCCTCCGCTTATTTCTGCTTCTAACATAAGAATATCATTATCACAAGCATAATAATCAGGATAATTTATAGTTAAATCAGAATAATCTGCCACCTGTACTTGAAAATCTGTAGCAATCTCCTGATCCCCACAATCGTCAGTAGCAAGCAATGTAAATACGGCATCAAGTTCTGTGGTTACCAAAACAATGGAGTCAGTAGAGAAAATATCTCCATTTTGATCCAGCCATTCAAAAGAATAAGAATTAGAATTACCTATGTAACCACCGCTTACCACTGGTTCCAATAAAGCTTGATCTCCCAGACACTCAATAAAAGCATTATTAGACAAAACCTCAATAGGTATTTGATCGTATAAATTAAATGACAAACTTGAAAGAGTTAAATCTGCTTGTTGACACACCCCTTCTACAGCATTAATTTCAACATCTATAGTTTCAAAGTTTTCAATACTATTATCATCAGATGAAATTAAATTTAAATAGAAAAACTCCTCACCCACTGGGATAATAATGGTATCAACAATTGACAACTCATTGCCTGCCAAATCTGTAGCAATATAATCAATACCATATTCCGCTTGACCATCAAAACTTACCTCTAGCTCAATATCATATTCATTATTTCCAGATGCAGTGAATTCTAACTGAGCTGCTGCACAACCCTCATAAATAGCAAATTCATCATCAAACAATTCTGGGCCATCAATATTTGGTATTGGAAACACTTCAACTGAAGGGCTAACAAAACTATTAGCTTCTAGAAAAACAGCTGAATTTAATATACCATCCGCACAATCAGCTATTGCTAATTTTATATGATAAGTCTCTCCGCAAACTAGTCCATTATATTGGGCTTGCAGAGGAGTGGTAAATCCTGTAACTCCCTGAACTGTATTTTCAGGAATTGAGGGTTGATTTACACCTTGCCAGTCATTTACTACATAATCATTATCAACCCAAAACACATTATAATCCTCAAAATCAGGATCTAAATCATTACACTGAGGATCATCAGTCATTTCGCCATTATTTACTGTATTTACAGCAACAGGTGTCGTAGTGAAAATACCCGTATTTATATTAAGCCAATTCTGATAATCTAAAGCACCCTCTGGATCCGGAACTAAAGCAATATTTACGCCACCATTTGTATATGGGCCATTTATTCCTGGACCACTTAAAAAAAACCCGAAAACATCATTAAAACTTGAACATGTAAAGCTTGTATATTCCATTGAACCAAACACATAGTTAAAAGACACACTTTCAGAATTAGCAATAAAATCAAATTCCAAAATGGTAACATTATTTACTGAGAATCCGGTCATTCCTAACGCAGTTAATGCAGTTTCTAAATCATCATCGCCAGTTATTCCAGAACCTACACCGTTTCCATCAACCACAAAGTTTATTCCTCCAGTTGACATAACAATTCCTTCTTCAAAACCTATATTTGCATTGTTCCCATCAAAATAACCTATATTAGTATCTCCATTTTGCCAGGACCAGTTAGATGTTTGCAAGTCATCACCCAATAAAACATTATTTACAATATATTGCTCAGTATCAAACGGGGGAGCATTTGTCACAGCAATTTGCCCCAAAAGACCATTACTGAACAATAATAAAAAAATTATAATCAAATTTCTTACTACCATAATCATACAAATTTTAATGTTTAGAATGACAATATATTTATTATAAAGATAGTACTTATATTCTTTTTGTAACTTACCTTATGATAAAATAGTAAATTTAATGACATTAACAAATTAAATCTTAGTTTTAATTATTAATTAATATAATACAATATGAACAACCTTGAATATATTGAGAAACACAAAAAACGGTTTCTTGTAGAATTATTTGAACTGTTAAAAATACCTTCAATTAGTGCTGATCCAAAGTACAAAAGCAATGTAGTGGAGTCAGCAAATATGGTTAAAGACAATCTTATTAACATTGGTATTGAAACCGCTTGTCTTTACGAAACTGCCGGCTTCCCTATTGTATATGGTGAGAAGATAATCGATGAGAAACTACCTACCATATTAATTTATGGACATTATGACGTACAACCACCTGACCCATTAGAATTGTGGTCTTCTCCTCCCTTTAAACCAGAGATTAGAGATGAAAAAATATATGCTAGAGGAGCATGCGATGATAAAGGACAATTCTTTATGCATGTCAAAGCCGCTGAATTAATGATTGCAACCAATCAACTTTGTTGTAACATTAAATTTATGATTGAAGGAGAGGAAGAGGTTGGATCTAGTAATTTAGAACATTTTGTCAAGGAACATAAAAACTTATTACAAGCTGATGTTATTTTAATTTCAGACACAGGAATACTTGGAAATGAAACCCCATCAATTACAACGGGACTTAGAGGTCTCAGTTATGTTGAAGTAGAAGTTACAGGTCCAAACAGAGACCTGCACTCTGGATTATATGGAGGAGCAGTAGCAAACCCTATTAACATTCTAACTAAAATGATTGCATCATTGCATGATGAAAAAAACAAAATCAATATTCCTGGATTCTATGATAATGTAGAACAAGTTAGCAATGAAGAAAGAAAATTTATGGCCCAAGCACCCTTTAATATTGACAATTATAAAAAAGAACTACAAATAAATAATGTATATGGAGAGGAGGGGTTCTCCACAATGGAAAGGAACTCTATTAGACCCACACTTGATGTTAATGGAATATGGGGAGGATATATAGGAGAAGGAGCAAAAACAGTAATAGCATCAAAAGCATACGCAAAAATTTCAATGCGCCTTGTCCCTCATCAAAGTTCAGATGAAATTACGACCCTTTTCTCTAAGCATTTTCACTCAATTGCTCCTGAAGGAATTAAAGTGAAAGTAACACCACATCACGGAGGAGAACCTTATGTGTCTCCAACTAATGACATAGGCTACATTGCTGCAAGTAAAGCCATGGAAGATACTTTTGGCAAAAAACCGATTCCTGTTAGAAGTGGTGGCAGTATTCCAATTGTAGCATTGTTTGAAAAAGAATTAAATTTAAAATCAATTTTAATGGGATTTGGTTTAGATACAGATGCTATACACTCTCCTAACGAACACTACGGTCTTTTTAATTTTTTCAAAGGAATTGAAACTATCCCATTATTTTTTAAACACTTTGCAGAATTAAATAATAAAAAAAATTAAATTTTTTCCTTTTTTGGTTTTGTGGGAATAAATTTTTTTAAGTAAAGTGGCTCAAAGTAAGCTAAGTCAACAAAGTCTTTTTTAATAAATTTTTGATGAGAAATGGCAACTAAAGATGATGCGGAGGGTAGCCAATCATCAGCTATTACATGTGCATTTTTATGTTTAATGTAATTTTTCAGCTTATTTAAACCCGTGCCAAAAAAGACAACTTTGCCCTGAAAAAGTAAATTGTCGAATTTGTGCTGAGCCACAACACAAGAATGCGGACTATTAATTTCATTAAGGCTTTTATCAAAAGTAGCAGTATATACCTCACCTACCCTAGAATTAATAATCGGACAAATAAAATCTATTTTAGAATCAAAAAAATTTGAATCTATATATGATTTCCCCATAGATTTTAAAGTTGAAACAACCATGACCGGCTTATTTAAAGCAAATCCAAAACCTTTTACTGCTGATGCCCCTATTCTTAACCCTGTATATGAGCCTGGACCATAGCTTAAACTAAATGCATCAATATCTTCAATAGCTATACCGCCTTGATTTAAAGCTTCTACGATTAATAAGTGGAGTTTTTCTCCATGACAGTAATTTTCATCATAGTATTGCTTTAAAACTAGTAATTTGCCAGCCTTGGATAAAGTTACGGAGCAATTTTTAGAACTTGTTTCTATGCAAAGAATTAACGGCATATTATGATTATAATAGTTTATGCCTTTTGAAATAAAAAATAAAAGCTAAAAATAATAGTATGTAAGGTATTGACATTAAATATAATATACCTGAGTTTAGTCCATCAGCAATAGATGATCCACCGTCCTTACTTGATTCCGCTACAGCACGACACATTGCACATTGAGCAGCAGAAAACGAGTAAAAACAAATGAAAAAAAAACATACTAATAACCTCATTGTATTTCTTTACTTATTTTAAAATCATCTTTATAATCAATGATACTTAATCTTTGAATTTCACCCACAAGTAATTTAATATCACTATATAAAGTTCCATCATAAATATACTTAGTCTTTTTCTTTTTATCTAATCCTGTTCTTATATATCCTAACTTATCAATAATAGTAATGTTTGGAGAATGAAAAATGCCACCAGGTGCAATACTATCTTTACCTACTGATAATGTGAAACCATCACGAACCAAACCATAAACATCTTCCTCTTTACCTGTCAACAATTCCCAATTACTTAAGTCTATACCCATAGAAACCGCATACTCTTTGAGTTTTTTAGGTGTATCATTATTTGGGTCAACACTAATAGAAATTATTTTAAAATCTTTGATTCCATATTCTCTTATTTTATTCTGAAATTCGATTAAATTAAGGGTAGTGGTTGGACAAATGGTAGGACAAGAAGTGAAAAAGAAATTCACAACGTAATTAAATCCAATTAAATCAGCTTTATTGATTGCATTCCCATCTTGATTAATTAAATTAAAATCAGGAACTTGTAGTGTGTCCAAATGAGACAAAGACTCAGCCTGAATAGTTCTATATCCTAAAGTAAGTATATTGTGTGTGGCATTTTCAACATACTGTACAACTAAGTAAGGAAATAGTAAAATTAAAAATAAAATAAGCCATTTTTTCAAAACCTGATTACTCATATGCTAACCTCCTATTGCTCCGTGAAAACTTGCTTCTGTGAGAAGAATAAATAACAAATAAGGGATCAACACCCACATTGGAGCAACTATCGAAAATTGTAAAGATCGCTTTTCATCACCTAAATGCATAAATGTTGCAACAATATAATAAGCCTTTAATATAGTTAGAACAATGAACGTCATATTAAGTAACGAAACCCCCACAATATAATTTGACAACATAAACTGTGGCTTAAAAATACCCAAAAGTACTTCAACTGTTGTTAAAATAAATAATATCCAAAAAACAATCCAAATTTTCCTAGTAGAACCTGACTCTGACATATTAATTAAATTTTAAACTAAATAAAAAAATGTAAATACAAAAACCCAAACAAGATCAACAAAGTGCCAATATAAACCTACTTTTTCAACCATTTCATAATGGCCTCTTTTTTCATATGTATCCCTGAGGACATTAATAAATATTATAATTAAAATTACGACTCCTGAAAAAACATGAAATCCATGAAATCCGGTAATAAAAAAGAAAAATTGGGCAAATGTTTTATGTCCATATTCGTTTTCGGTTAAGTCAGCTCCAAAAATGGGTTTAGATTGATTTAAAATTGATTGTGCCGCATCATATCTTAGGGTATCCTTGTTATGTAAAATAGTATGGTCATCTATTACATGAGCTATTGATCCATCCGCCAATTGCATTGCTCCATCATAAGTTCCATGTATAAAATGAGACCATTCCCAGGCCTGAGAACCTAAAAACGTCAATCCACCTATTATGGTTAATGCAAGCCAAAAAATCACTCCCTTTTTATTCATTTTGTGTCCATGATGAACAGCTAAAACCATGGTCACCGAACTCATAATTAAAATAAAAGTCATCAAAGCAACGAAAAACATAGGATAATCACCATGTAAAAATGGAAAATGATTGAATACCTCATCAGCTATTGGCCAAGCATCAGTATGAAGAAACCTATGAGCACCATAAAGGGTAAGAAAAGCAGAGAAAGTTAAAGCATCCGTCATTAAAAAAAACCACATCATTAATTTTCCATAACTAGCAACCATCGGTCTTTCACCGCCATACCATAGATTATTATTGACTATTTTAGTCTCCATAAAAACTTAAATTATAAATTCAAAGCAAATGTAGTTAATTTAAATAAAATTTCATTTAAAATTTACATTAAAAACGAGAGAAATAAAAACAAATAAAGCCAAAGAAATGCTAAAAAATGCCAAAACCTTATAGCGAGTTTCACACTATGAAAATTGTTTCCACTATAATGATTGCTTAAAGCACGAAAATATATAACTAACAAAGCTATTACACCTCCTAAAACATGAACAAGATGAGTAACTGTTAATACATATATATATGATGCAGACACATTGTTTCCTGACAAATACTTTCCTTCATTTACTAATTGAGTCCATCCGAAAAACTGGCATATACCAAAACCAAAACCAAGAATGATCGTCAATAATAGCCACTTTTTAAAGACAACTACATTATCTTTTATACATTCTTTTACTGCTAACCAAGCAGAAAAAGTACTTCCAAAAATCAACAATGTACTAATCAAAAAAATAGTCGGTAATTTAATAACATCCCAACTAGAACCCAATGAACCCTTAGACACAATATAGGCACTGGTTAAGCCAGCAAATAACATTACAATGCTAAATATACCAAACATTAAAAGCGTACTATGAGCACGCTGAACTTTTATCTTATTTGTGTCCATACATAATTAATTAAATATATTTATCTAAAATATAGATTATTTGAATCATTGGTAAATATATTAAACTATATTTCATCAACTTTTTAGCATCCTGGTTTTTTTTAGTCTTTAAAAGGCATAAGGATTGATGAAAAAAAGTTGTACCAAGGACTAGAATTAATAATACTCCTAACATAGAAAGATTTAATCTAGAGTTCCAATTAATATAACTAAGCAGCTTAGGTGCAACAGAAATAGGAATAAGACAAAAAGTATAAAACACAATTTGAAACGCACTTTTATGATCTCTAAAACCAGATGGTAATAAATTTATTCCTGCTTTTTGATAGTCTTCATACCTTACCCACGCAATTGACCAAAAATGTGGAAACTGCCACAAAAATTGAATAGCAAATAATAATACTGTTTCTAATCCAAATTTATCAGTCACTGCAACCCAACCTAACATGAAAGGAGTGGCGCCAGGGAACGCACCAATAAATCCTGAAATTGGTGACACTGTTTTGAGAGGAGTGTACATCAAAACATATACAAAGGCTGACAGAGCTCCAAAAAAAGCACATCTTGCATTAATTGAAAACAAAAATAATACTCCAATAAACCCAATTAATAAAGAAAAAATAAAAGCTGAAACAACAGAAATCCTTCTAGTTGGGAGAGGGCGATTCTTCGTTCTATCCATCAAAGCATCTATATTTACCTCATAGACTTGATTAAGACCATTTGATGCCCCCACTAGACAGACACCACCAAATAATAATTTAATTAAAATTGTAATATCAATCTGACCATTAATTGCCAGAAAATAACCAGCCAAAGATGAAAAGATAACAGTAGCTGACAGTCTAGGCTTAATTAATTCAATATAATTGAGCATATACTTAACATTAAATTACAGACCTTCCCTTTAATTTCTCCCAATCTTTTTCTGGCCTAACAAATGTATTTGTCTTCCATGCCCCCTCAAGTGTGTTCAAACTCACACCAATATTTTTGGCATAGCTCATAATAGCTTGTATGTCTTTAGGAAAGCAACTGCCCCCAAAACCTAATTTCCCGTCCGGACCTGGGACAGATAAATGCGAATGACCTATTCTACCATCACGAACAAACCCTTCAATAGCCATTTGCCAATCTGATCCAATTTTATCACTTATCAACTTCATTTCATTTAAAAAAGACACCTTGGTAGCAAAAAAACAATTATTCATATACTTAATTAATTCTGCCGTTTGAAAATTAGTTTCAATGATTGGCACAGAATCGCCAAACCTCCATTTGTATAGTTCAGCTACTTTAGATGTGTTAATCTTTTCACCTCCTAAAATAAACCTTGATTGATTTAAAAAATCATATTTGGCAGATCGTTCAGTCAAAAATTCTGGATTAAATACAAAATTTAAACTTTTAAATTCATCTTTAAACATAGTGGTAGTACCCGGTACAATAGTAGATCGGATTAAAATAATATTATCTCTCATATTAACTTTACTAATACTATTTAGCACCTCAAACAGGATATCCAAATTAATGCTACCATCTGTATTACAAGGAGTTGGAACCGATAGGAAAATATAGTCTGATTCATTAACAGTGTCTTCTAAAGAGTGTAATGATTTTTTTGGATCTTTGTCATAAACCTTTACGGTTGCATTACAGCCAGTCTGCGCAGAAAAACCAAACTCTACGGCAGAACCAACAAATCCCCGACCTATAATACCTATTTTTTTCATATCCCTAATTCTTTTTTATAATTTTCAATCCAAACAGATAAATTACCGTTTGGTACCCAGTTTAAAATCTCACTTGCTTTTTTATTGTCAGCTAAAGTTTCGAAAGGCTCTAACCTTTTCTCCCCATATATTTTTCTACCACCAAACATATCTGCCACCTCATTAATACTCACATTATCGCCATTACCTATATTAAATACTTCTCCCTTTAAATATTTTTTATGACTTGCTGCTAAAATATTGGCTTGAACCACGTCTTTAACATAAGTAAAATCTCTTTTTTGTAAACCATCATTGGTTATTGTTAGTGGTTTTTTTTCTAACATTTGTCTAGCAAAAATACCTGTGACCAAACAGTAGGCTCCAGATAAGTTCATCCGCTCTCCATAAACATTAAAATATCTTAAACAAACAGTGTCTAAATTATATATTTTGCTGAAAAGTGTGCAATATTGTTCGCCAATTAATTTTTGTAACCCATATGGAGAAAGCGGATCTAATTTGGCTGTTTCGGGAGTTGGAAAGATGTTTGTATCACCATAAACAGAACTAGAGCTACTATACACTAGGCGCTTAACTTTTGCTTGATAAGCAGCAAACAACAACTTCAAAGTGCCTGTTGCATTAACATCATTATATGCAATTGGATTTTCTATAGAAGGTTGTACGCGGGCTAGCGCAGCAAGATGAAAAATAGTATCTACATCCTTTAGTTGAGATATTAAATCATCTAATGACATTAAATGAATACTGCGTTTAATAAATACTGCCTTGGAGTTAATATTTTCCAATTTACCTGTAGATAAATCATCTAAAATAATTACGTCTATATTTTTAGAAATTAATTCATCTACCAAATTTGAGCCAATAAATCCAGCTCCTCCAGTAACAAATACTTTTTTAATCATAAATAAATTATTGTAGTGAAAAGCTAATTGGTAAAGTAAAATTACACTTTACAGCCTTTCCTCTTTGCTTAGCTGGCACCATACTTGGAATAGAATTCACTAATCTTAGCGCTTCCTTCTTTAGATGTTTGTCGTCGCCCCTAACAACAGTCGCCCCTATTATATCTCCTGATTTATCAATAATAAAATTGACAATTATTTTCTCAGAAATACCCATTTCTTTGGCAATTTGAGGGTACTTAAAGTTTTTTTGAATATGTTTCATGATTCCCCTTTGAAAACACATATATCTTTCATCTTTGGATACTTTTTCACAGCCCGGAAAAATAGGTTTGTCTTCTACAATGGCAAAATTAAATACTTCTTCTTCTTCTTCTTCTTCTAAAATTTCAATAATTTCTTCTTCATCGGTATCAGTATCTTCAATTTCTAATTCCTCCTCTATAATAACATCATCTTCCACAATAGTAATCTTTGGAGGTGGAGGTGGAGGTGGAGGTGGAGGTTTTAATTCTCTTTCAGTAATAGGAACAATTTCCTCTTCAATATCCAACATGTCTAGAGAACCTAAATCTGATAAACTTTTCTCATAAGTTCGCCATTCAAAGGCAATAATAACAAACAATAAAGATAGTATTAGCCCAATTTGAATAAAAAAATGGCGTTGTTTCTCTAGATTATACTTTTTGTTTTTTTTTAAATCCATATTGTAAAAATAATGATAGCCAAATTTACATAAAAAGGGCTGATTCTATATATATAATGAAATAATTTTTCTATTCGCTATAATCCAATAAGTTCTTTATAAGATTCTGGTGACAACAATCCGTCATTAAGACCAATTTTATCAATGTCAACCTTTATCAGCCAACCCTTATTATATGGATCTTCATTTATTAATTCAGGGTTTGAATCTAATATATTATTAAACTCTATAACTTTACCAGTAACCGGCATAAATAAATCAGATACAGTTTTTACAGCCTCTACTGTGCCAAACGTATCATCTACATTTAAAAATTGGTTAATTGTGTCAACTTCTACATATACAATATCTCCTAACTCTCTTTGGGCATAATCTGTGATACCAATAGTAGCTAGATTCCCCTCTAATAAAATCCATTCATGATTTTTAGTGTACTTTAAATTATTTAATATATTCATGCTTTTATAATTTGTGTATAAATTTAATTAAATTCTAGAACTATATATAGTTTCTATTATGTTAACAACCTGCATACCATCAATAACATTTGTATGTATTTTATCTGCTCCCAATAGAACATTAATAACATTATTAATCATTTTATCATGATTAGATGCCGACCCCTTATAATCACCATAATCATTACACTGAATAAGTGTTTCAAAATGAGGTAAAGTATAATCCTTAATGTGACAATACTCTATTTTATCCATGTACTGACCTCCTATTTTAACACTTCCTTTTTCTCCAATAATTGTAATACTACTTTCTAAATTTCTATCCCATATAGCAGTGGAATAATTAAGGACTCCCTGTCCAATCCCATTAGATAAATTAAATCTTACAATACCCGAATCTTCAAATTCAATCCATTTATTTTTAGAATTTAATTTAAAAAATTCAGCAGAAATATTATTGATTTCTCCAAACAACCAGTATATTACATCAATAAAATGTGAAAATTGAGTATATAATGGGCCTCCATCCATTTTTATAGATCCATGCCAATTACTATTAGAATAATAGTTTTCATTTCTGTTCCAGAAACAATGTATAGACAACATTTTAATCTCGCCCAAAAGTCCTTTAGATATTATACTTTTAAGCCAAATAATAGTTGGCGAAAACCTATTCTGCATAACACAAAAAACAAGTTTATCAACCTCTTTAGCAGTTGAGATTATTGATTGAGCATCTATTTTATGCAACGCAATGGGTTTTTCTATTACCACATGCCTACCCCCCTTTAAGGCCTCAATTGCCATATCGGCGTGTAAATAATTTGGTGTACAAATATTAATAACATCAAGATCTCTTCTTATAAGCTCTCTAAATGAAGAACACTCACGTCTCAATTTACCACAATTCGATTGATATTGTGGGAGGATATCATGGGTGCCTACTAATTGAGCTTGAGGATGTTGACTAATACATGTTGCGTGCCTAGATCCTATTCGACCCATCCCGACTATACCAAATTTAATTTTTTCTTGCATGTTCCTTTACATAATTTTTGATTTTCCCTATAGTGTTATTTCTTAATTCTTCAGACATTTTAGTATTATAATCTCCACCTTGTATTAAAGGAAAAGTTCTGGATTCAAAAATCAAATTTAAAGCTATTGGGATTAATTTTAATTGTAACTGATAGTTTTTTTCTAACATTGTTTCAAGATTATCATTAGAAGAAATAATAATTTTATCTGAACACACTAAATAACCAAGGTCTATTTTTTCGTTAATTAGATGGGCGGTAACCCCAATAGAAAGATTCTTATTAATAGTCCACAAAACTGCGTCTAGACCCCTTACCATGGGCAAAATAGCTGGATGAAAGTTTAACACACCATACCTTAGTTGGTTTATGACATTGCTTTGAAGAATTCTAGCGCCAGCGATAATACCAAAGTTTATATTAAATTCCCTTAATAATTCAACACAATGATGACTATTATGGGGGGCAACTTTAAATGGTATTCTATACTTAGTTGCTCTGCTCATTGGATGTAAACTTTTATCTTTATTAGTATTACAATCTGTTTCATTTATCTTCACAAAATTCGCAGCGATTATTAAGTTAATTATGACCCTATGTTTAACAAGTAAATCTATAAAGTCACAACTTTTTTTATGTGGGAAATTATAAGTAAATATTACTATTTGTAGCTTCTTATTCAATGGATGAACTTTTTAATCGTGTTACATATAAACACAATTTGATTATCATCTAACTCGGTGTGCATTGGTAAAGATAGGATGTGTCGTGACACTTTGTCTGCAACAGGATAGTCTTTAACTTTATATTTTTTATACGCAACTTGTTGATGAATAGGTATTGGATAATAAATCATTGTTGGTATTCCATTTTTTGCAAGATGTTTTTGCAATTGTCCTCTATCTATTTTCTCACTAAGTAATATGCTATATTGATGAAAAATATGGCTAGAATGAGGTGACTGCTCTGGGGTTTTTATCCAGTTTAAAGATGACAAATGACTATTATACCTTAAAGCACATTGAAACCTAATTTTATTAAAATCCGTTAAATAATTTAATTTAATTGATAAAATTGCCGCCTGCAAAGCATCTAATCTAGAATTAACACCAATAGCTTCATGATAATATTTTTTCCTTTGACCATGATTAACAAGCAGTCTAATTTTATCTGCTAATGTATGATCATTAGTAAAAATAGCACCACCATCACCTACACATCCTAAATTCTTTGACGGATAAAAAGATGTTGTTCCTATATCACCTAATGTGCCAGAAGAAAAATGTTCTAATTCACTACCTTTAAATTTCGATCCTAGTGATTGAGCAGCATCTTCTACAATAAACAAATTATGCTTCTTTGCAATTTGCATAATTGCACACATATTACAAGACTGGCCAAATAGGTGTACTGGAATAATAGCTTTTGTTTTGTTGGAAATACTTTGCTCTATAATTGTTGGGTCTAATAAAAAAGTGTTTGGATCAATATCTAAAAATACCGGCACTAATCCCAACAAACATATTACCTCAACAGTGGATATAAATGTGAAAGTTGGAACTAATACTTCATCTCCAGGCTTTAATTCTAATGACATTAACGAAATTTGTAAAGCATCCGTGCCATTCGCACAAGAAATTACATGATTTACGTTTAAATAATTAGCTAATTTTTTCTCAAAATCCCTAACCTTTTCACCCTGAATATATTGTCCAGATAAAATAACATCTTTAATTGCAGTGTCAATTCTTTTAGAGTATCTTTTATATTGAGAAACCACATCTACCATTTGTATTTTTTTCATATCCAAAATTAATTACATCAATGTAAATCTTATACTAACGCCAATATTCGTATTAGATGTGGGGAATGATGATGAAACAACATAATCAGTAACCACTTGATCATAGAAAATTTTAACATTAACTCTATTATTTACAACATAATCTGCTGAAAATTTTAAAGTAACCAATGATTGTCCAGCAGTAGGTTGATTAGTGGCTTCTTCAATTCTCCTAATAACTGTCTTATTATTTCGTAATGAAATATCCGCTCGTAAATCTAAATCACTACTAACCTGTTTCTGCCCACCTCCGCCATCAAAAAGCAATTCTACTCCCTGCAACCTGTAACCTAAACCAACTAGATATTCAAAGCCTTTAACCTCAGTGATTTGGCTATTTGACAAGCTCAAACTAATAGTTCTATCTTTTTTATACTCAAATCTAGTAGTCATGCTATTCTTTAATGTCATATCTAATTTAAAGAATGGGGCAAACTGCTCAGTAATATTTACTTGATCTATTTGAAATTCTGGTATATAGTTACCCCCATAAACACTTTCATTTAATTCCTGTAATTCGGTTGGTAAGAAATTTAAATTACTAATAAAAGAACCTATTGAATAGCTTGAACGATAACTGTGACTTAATGTAACATTCTTAAATCTATTTTTTACCCAAGGTATTTTTGTGAAGCCATTAAAATTAATAGTCCAATTTGGCATTGGGATAGATGGAAACTTATTTAAAGATTGTTTATTTGGCGACGTACCTGAATAGGCAGCTAAAAATGCAGGAATCATAACATCTTGAGATGAAGGACCGTATCCACTTGGAAAAGAAGCAGCATTTAAAGGTATTCCTGATTGACTTGCAACCCTTTGTGCAATATCAAATCTATAATTAATGAAATTATCAAATAGCTGTGAAGAATTATCCGCACGATCATTAACAAATGATGTTTTTATCGCCATAAAAGAAATATTAAAATTACCAGTTCTAGATGTACTTTGGTGTTCAAAAATTGCATCTCCGACTTGTGTGTTAGTATTTCTAAAATATTCTGTTTCGTTTATTGTATATCTTCTTGATCCCATAAACATAATCTTAAATCTACTTACAGGCTCAACAGTGGCTCGAATATTTAAATTATTAGAATAAGATTGAGTATATAAATTATTTAATGTTGGATCACTTGTAATCCAACCACTATTTGCTGCTAAATTTCTAATATCATTTTGACTGCCTAATACAAACCCTAAAGTTGGTGCTGGTGAAGAAAATGGATTACTTAAACCAAGAATTTGTGATTGAGGTAAAAATCCAGGCAATAAAGTACCATTACTTTCAGTGTAGGAAATACTGAAATTTTTCAGACTAAAAATACCTTGGGCAATATATTTTATTAGCTTTTCAGTAACATTTTGAGTTACATCGACTGGCTCATCCTTTTCACCACTTAAATTATCTTGTTTGCCGGACAATCTTGACCTATTCCTATTAGGTGATGATTTTGATAACATTTTTTTTAAAACTGGGATTTTATTATACAATGATGTGAGATTAAACTGTGTATTTAGTTTAATAGAATTACTATTCTGTATTGTGTTTCCATAATTTTGAGAAGCCAAAGAACTGGATCGCCAATCATATCCTGCATCATAATTAATACTAGAATTTATCCAACTTAAAAAAGGGATTTTACTGATAGGAAGTGTGTATCTTACATCAAAGTTGTGGTGATATTCTGTTGGTCTTCCTAAATTTAAAACATTAGCTAAAATACTATCTCTTTCCTCTTTGGTGTCAATGCGTCCAATAGGTTCATCTACCACAGACCTGTTGCTTGCTGAAAAATTTAATTTGATGGACCTTGTCAAATCATACTTTAAATTATATATTCTATTCATAGTAAATAATTTACTATACATTGCAGGAAGCTCTATGTTCGCATTTGAAGTGTTTCGCATCTTAGTTTCTAAATAAGATCTATTAATATCTGTTCTAAATGAAAATTGTTTTGGAGCAAAATAAAAATTAAAATCTTTTATTAATCTAAAATATTTACCCTTTTTTAAGAATTTTACCTTTGAAAAAGGTTTTATGTTCTTTGGGTTAGTATTAAAATTATACCCAATACCACCTGAATAATCTTTTCTAATTGAGTATTCAGTATTAATGTTTCTACTAAATATTTCATTATAAGCATAGCTAAGTGAGAAGTTTTCTAAATCATATAATTTGGATGTGTTTTGACCTGGACTTCTTTCTTTTCTAACATTTGTAAAATTAATACTCTTTATCCTAGTATAATCTTGAACAATATTTTTGATTGAATCTCTTTCTGATTGTGTTTCATATGCATCTAAACTGGAATCCAATAATATGTCAGGATCAAGTGGGTTATATTGGGGGTTTTTAACATCTTCTGAAACAGACACATACATTGGAAATTTAATATTACTTTCTTCAGAGAAGAATTGACCCAGCTCTAAACTCGCAGTAAGATTATATCTTTTTGCATTATCCAAATTTCTTTCAGAAATATTTTTTTCTAAACTTCCAAACCCGACAGTACTCATTGAGCCAGCAAAAGCAATATTGGCAAAATCTGCCAATCTTAACCTGAGTTGAGTTCTTCCAGCCCAACCCCCTGTTTCATTAAAATCACTTAATCTAAGCTCATTTACCCACACTTCAGCTGACTTTTTTTGACCATCACTAATAGGATTCCTAACACCAATCATAATGGTTTTTACATTACCTAAATTTGGATTTCCTTTTATTGTAACCTTTTTATTATTAGATGAATTATATATATATTCATCAGAATAATTAAAATTATCATCTATTCTTATGGAATCATTTCTCATTTGCTTCACCGTTTGCAGAAGAGACAGTGGGATTTCTAATCTATTGTCTATGGGCCAAATTAATTCCGCATTAGATTCGCCCCACTCTGTAACTTTTAAAGGAATTGAATATTCATAATAATTACTCACATAATCTGTACCTATTCTTATAAATAAGTCAAGTTCTTCGTCTTGTAACATATCCTCATCAATGGCTTCGGCATGACTATACATCTCAATTGTGTTATAATTTCTCATATCCATTGTAACATTCTTAAATGTTGCTCTAGCGTCTCCATCGTCTAAATCAACAACTTTAATGACCATCGCTTGTTCATTTTGCTGCTGTAAACTTGTTGCTCCATAATAAGTTTCTCTTTGAATTCCTGGTGGCAAAACATATGGAATTGGGGACCTAAATCCGTTTTCCTCAAAATTGATTACCGATATATCAAATTGTGTATCATTATCTACAATATTATTATCTCCATCACCTGAATAAGATAAGTCATTCAAATATCTTCTCCACTCTCCTCTCACCAACTCAAAACTTGCAAACCTGCACACCACACTTTCACTAAATCCATGAAAGAATGTTCTAATAAACCTAATAGACTTAAAGTCTTGTATAGTGCCGACTTTATGATCATAAGACTGAATCGGTATTTTAAATTGTATCCATCTAGCGTCATTATTTGGACCCACATTCTCAATAATATCATTAATGTAATTAGACCCTATTTCTAATTCTCCTGGCTTTAGATTAATTTTATACTGATAATAGCTTTCAACTTCGCTTAATGTTTGATCGCTATTAATATCTTCAACATCAGGTAAATTCGTAGAAGACGTTGGGTAAGATTCTGTAGATTGATCAGAAGTAGGAGAATTCCCCTGAGTTCCGTTATAACTTTTATATCTATCAATAATAGAGGTTTCGCTGTTATCAAAATCCGAGCTTCTAAAATACTTAAAGTTATCTGCTGCAGGATCCTCAAATGCTAGCTGATATGCATTTGAATTTGCCCCATATAATTGCAACACCCTATTTAAATAGGAATTATTAGATCCATCAGCCGGTATAAATTCTCTTTCATCATCATCATTCATACCATCATAACCTAAGTCTTGATTGGCCCTAGCTCCATCATCGTTACTGAAAGCATTGACCAAAGATTGGATTGAGGGCACTCTTCCCCAAACTGTCGTATCAACATCCAGATCTGAGCCATCAATTGATAAACCATTCTCAAAACTTTTCCTTGAATCCTTTAAAATATCTTCAGAAATATTACCTAAATTAATATACATTTCACCTCCCTGGTGATTAGGATTATCCAAAAATGGATCCATCATCCAAAATTCAACAAACTCAATATTAGCTGCCTCAAAATCATTAGTCTCAATTTTTCGGGTGATACCTCCCCATCTTGAATAAGGCAGATTTAAATTTCCATCTTGATTTATACCAGCAGAGTATATTGATGGCTCGACATCAAAGTTATACGGGCCTCTTTGATTTGGATAAAAACCTATATCAAATGTTCTTAATCTTGATGGTTCTCCGTTAACCACGTCTTTGTTTTGATAAATTTCAGTAATCAAAACTTCTCTAACATAATTATTATTCTGCTGAGTCGGATCATTAATAATATGACTAGGGGTAATGGATGAATTCCTTTGAAATAAAGGATCAATTACATACCAAGCTAATTTCGCTCTGTTATATCCATATTGGATGTCATTACTAAGAGTTCCTTCAGGAAAATATCCACTTGAATTTATGGGTCCTGTGGGGGTAGATGACAGTGACCAAGAATTAGCACTCCTTATATCAATAGTTGATTGAGTATTTTCAAAATCGTCAATATAAGAGGTTCCTTGATTATTTAATTCAATGGACTTGGGGTGTCCTGGTATGAAATAAGCAAATTCTGAATTTAGTGAAAGATTTGATTGTTCTTTAGTGTCTATTAAAGGGATCTTATCTACTAGTTTTGTTAAAAGTCTAGAGTCAGTGGAATAAGAAGTATTAAAACCTACTATTGTATTAGATATGGGTTCATCACCAATATTAATTTTTTGAGTCAATGGTTTTTCAGTTAAATTCAACACACTAGCTCCAATAATGAAATCATTATTTACTTTATAGTCAATGTGAGCCCCCATAAATCTCTTAGACTGAAAATTAAACAACGAATTATTTTCTAACGTTATTCTAATGGGCTCAGAAGAACTTAGTATTCCTTCATCAATAATACGCACCCTACCCATGGTATAATCAACAGAGTAGTGTATATTTTCTTCTAGTATTCTACCTCCAGCTGTAACTTTAACGGATCCTTCGGGAATGTTCATAGCATTTAATGAAATTTCTGAACCCACTGAAGATTTATATTGACCCCTTAATAAGAATTTATTTAACTCCGCTAATTGCTGAGCAGCAGCTTGAGTAGAATCATACAGTGCATCAAAACAATAATTATTAGCAATACTAGTTGGATCAGGGTTGTCACAGTCACCATTAAATTTTTCCCTTAGGAAACAACCAAAAGGCTCAATCATCGGAAAATAAACACGTCCATTAGAAGAGTTAATTAATATACCATCAATAAAATCAAATACTCCATCAGGACCTGGATCATTGTTTGAATTTAAATTGTCTAAGTTAAAAACCTGTAATAATGATGTATTTATAACACCCTCTGGACCATCTGTTAAAAAATTAACAGGTGCACCCAGCTCAGGGTTTTCATATAACACTTCTAATATAAAATCCTCATTATTTACTTGATAAGCGCCTAATGAATAGACATTTTTCATTAATAAATTCCAATTTGGTTGAGACACGTCAACACTAGTTGATTTTAATAATTTTAACATTATTGTGTTGGGGGAAGTAACATCTGTGGAAAACTCGCCTACTTGATAGGGGACACCCATATAAGTAAATTCAAAGGCAACAGCAAGTATTTCATCAGAATTAAGAGCTTGATTAAGAGAAATAAATCCTAATTGCGGATTTAAAGTATATTCTGAAGATGAAAGCCTACGTGCATTTTCAATTTTTTCATAATCTATAGATTGATTAAAAAAGTTTATACCATTTGGACTATAAACGCTAAAAGCTGATGTTATTTGATCAATTAATCTAATAGAATCTGATGTAAATGATGCTACATCATTAATAAAGCTACCGTTTGGATCTAAGGAATTATTTATATTACTTGGCACACCAGTATTATTTTGAGATGATACTAATGGGTTTACTGGATTCAATTCGCCTAAATCTTGGAAAGCTAATATATTTCGGGTATTGGTCGTGGACGAGTTTTTATTAGTAACGTACACCTCAATTTTTGTTATATTGATTGGAGAATTTATTATCGGCAGATCACTTAGTGCATTATCATAATTTTCATAAAAATACTGTGATAAAAAAAAGTGTTTATTCTCTTCATAGTCATCAATAGATAATTCATATTCTGTCATTTGGGCTCCTCCCTGTATTTCAATCGAAGAAGTCTCGCTCTTTTGTTCTGAAAAAACTGTAGTAAGAGTTGTTTTGCCAAATTGGAATTTAGCTTTTACACCAAATAAACTTTGTGCACCTGTAATTAAAGATCCTGACAATGGGAGATTAACATTTCCTAATTCCACTTTTTTGACAATATCATCTTCTTCTCCAGTAAATTCTAATTTAATTTCATTCTCAAACTCAAAGGTGGCCTCTGTGTCGTAATTGGCTTGAAGCTGCAGTTTATCCCCTATCCTACCTACAACATTCATCTGAATACGTTCATCAAAATTAAAAGAGGTTGTTTTTCTTTGCTCTTCTGGTAATGCTGGGTTGTCAATTTTATTGATCACTCCAGAAAAAACTAACTCTGCAGAACCTTGTGGCTGTATGTCAACAATGGCGCCGCCAAAAATTCTATTAATCATTTGATCTGCAGGACCCACTTGTCCGCCATTATCTTGAGAACTATTTGAAGAGATACGTTTTTTCCAATAACTATGTATTCTTTGATTAAAAAAATACTCTCTGTATTCTGATTGAGAAAAAATGATTGGAGTGGAAATTGCATTACCACCTATATATTTAGTAACAAAAATAGTATTGGTGTTAGTGTCATATTGTACACTGTCCGTCATATTCGTTGGACCATATTGCCAAAGAGGGATGGTATCTATATTTGAACTCATCTCTTGAGCATCTATAAATAAGCTGATACTACAAAGAAAAGCTAAGGAAAGAAAAAATATTTTTTTTTTGAAACCCTTGAATAACACCTATATAGTTTTTAATGCTAATTTAATAACTTCTTCAACAGAAGAATTGTTATTTTCTTTTATAATTTTATCTACAATCGAAGTCATTTTTTTTCTTGAAAATCCTAATTTCTCTAAAGCCATTATAGATTCCTGCCTCAAATTACCAACACTACTATTAATGCTCACATCCATAATTTCTATATTCATTTTATCCTTTAAATCAATTATAATTCTCTGTGCTGACTTTAGTCCAATTCCTTTGACACTTTTGAGGCTATTAACTTCTTCATTCAAAATAATATTTTGTAACTCAATGGGCTTAAACGAGGACAATATCATTCTAGCTGTAGAAGCACCAACCCCAGAAACTGAAATTAAATGACAGAAACTTTCCCTCTCCAGCTTATCATAAAATCCATACAAGGTGTGTGAGTCTTCTTTAATTGAGAGGTATGTGAAAAATATATTTTCCGTGGATTTATTAATATCAAACTGTGAAAAGGTGTTCAGTGATATATTTAAATAATAGCCTATACCATTACAATCCAAAACAACATGAGTGGGAGACAACTCTATTATTAATCCTTTTAAGTATGTAATCATAATTTATATTTTTCTTTTGTGAGCATCTACTGAGCCAATTGTAGCCATTTGAACAATTTCATTAACCCCACTTTCTAACTGCATTATATGAACAGACTTATTCATTCCTAATAATACAGGGCCCATAGTATCTACATTGGATAATTCTTGAAGAATTTTATACGAAATATTTCCCGATTCTAAATTGGGAAATATTAACACATTAACTTTTTTATCAGCTAATTTAGAGAATGGAAAAACTTCATCTCTTTTGTTTTTATTTAAAGCAAAATTGGCCTGAAGTTCTCCATCAATTAATAACGATGGATATTCCTTATGTAACCTTTTAACAACTCTATTTATTTTAGCACTCTGGACATCTCTAGAAGAACCAAAATTAGAATAAGATAACATCGACACAACTGGCTTGATTCCAAAACGCTTCACCGCATTTATTGTCAAAAGTGTTATTTGAAATAATTGTTCTTCAGTGGGAGACTTATTAATAGTGGTGTCGGCAAAAAAGAGTGGACCCTGTTTTGTTACAACAATATAGAGTCCTGCCAGTATATTTGATTCTGTACCAATAATTTCCAAAGGCGGCTTTAAAGCCTCTGAATAGCTTCTAGTTACTCCTGATAAAAACACGTCAGCATCCTGATTAAGAACCATCATTGAGCCAAAATAAGCTCTGTCTCTCATTCTTCTTTTTGCCTGTGCTAAAGTCACACCCTTTCTATCTCTCATATGCCAATATTCTTGGGCATATTTATGACGTTTTTCTTTATAGTCATGACTCTTAACATCAATAATTTCTATGTTTGATAAGTCTATACTGTGAGTTTCGCATAGTTCATTAATTACATCTTCATTCCCTAATAGAATAGGAATAACTAGGTCTTCAACCCTTAAAATTTCTGCTGCCTTTAGAACATTATAATTATCTGCCTCAACAAATAATACTCTTTTTTTATTTTCTTTAGCAATTCTATTAAACTGTCTAATAAGTTGATTATTTAAACCTAGCCTGTTAATTAAAGATTCTTCATATTTATCCCAATTAGTAATGTCGGAACCTGCTACACCAGACTTAATAGCTGCCCTTGCCACAGCCATAGAAACATTAGTAATTAATCTAGGGTCGTTTGGTTTTGGTATAATATAGTTAGGGCCAAAAGTTAAGTTTTTTCCATGATACGCCATATTAACATCTTCGGGAACTGGTTCTTTCGCAAGTGCTGAAATGGCTCTTACTGCTGCTACTTTCATAGGTTCATTAATCTTGGAGGCTCTCACATCAAGTGCGCCCCTAAATATGTAGGGGAAGCCTAATACATTATTAACTTGATTGGGAAAGTCTGAACGACCAGTAGCCATAATTATATCATCCCTCGCACTAATAGCTTCATTATATGATATTTCAGGATTTGGATTTGCCATAGCAAAAACAATGGGGTTTTTATTCATTGTTTTTAACATTTTTTTAGTGACCACATCACCAACCGATAAACCAATAAAAACATCTGCTTTTACAAAAGCATCTGCTAGGGTTCTTACTCGTCTATTAGTTGCAAATCGTTTTTTAAATTTTGATAAGTCTTTTCTATCTTTCCTGATTACTCCCTGACTGTCACACAAAATAATGTTTTCCCTTTTTAAACCTAATCTTATGTATAACTTAATACAGGAAATTGCTGCAGCACCAGCACCATTAACCACAACCTTTACTTTATCAATTTTTTTATTTACTAGTTCTAAGGCATTCAATAACGCTGCACCTGAAATAATAGCCGTTCCATGTTGATCATCATGCATAATAGGAATAGACAATTCCTTTTTTAATCTGTCTTCTATTATAAAGCATTCCGGAGATTTAATATCCTCTAAATTAATACCACCAAATGTTGGTGAAATTGCTTTTACTGCATTCACAAATTCATCAATATTATCTACATCTAACTCAATATCAAAAACATCAATATCTGCATAAATTTTAAATAATAAACCCTTACCTTCCATCACAGGCTTTGACGCATGAGGCCCGATATTACCTAGTCCCAACACAGCACTTCCATTAGTAATTACAGCAACTAGATTTCCCTTTGCGGTGTACTTATATACATCACTTTTTCTTCTTGAAATACTAATACACGGTTCAGCAACTCCAGGAGAATAAGCTAAGGCGAGATCTCGCTGTGTGCTATATTTTTTCGTGGGTACAACCTCAATTTTTCCTGGTCTTTTTTTTGAGTGAAAATCTAATGCCTCTCTTCTTTTAATTTCCTGCATACATAAATATAATTTAATTCACATTATAAGTCACGACAACTGACTTATAAGTTTGCGGATTATTTTGTAAATAAAACCTGTACGTAACCTCATATGTGCCCGCATTATCAGCTGTTAAATAACCTTTAAAATAATCATCTGTTTCAAAAGATGATAGAGTTAGTGGATTGGGTGAAACATCTGTCTCTTGTGGGAAACAAATACCATTAAAACAAAAATATACTTCTGCAGTTGTTAAATTAAACTTTCTTACAACTAAATCTGACATATCCTGACATGTAGCATTTTGAACATGAATATGTGCAATTAGCTCTTCTCCAATGCTTCCATTTATTATATCATCTACATATACTATCTTAATTGGATCGTCTAGATCTTCATATTGACAACCACCATCATCTTCTGTTGCTTCTTCACTAAAGTTACAAGCTTCTGAATCTGTACATCCAATACATGAATAATCACAAGTACCATTATCCTCACTTGCCGCTGAATCATAATTACAGGCAGATACGTCCATACAACCACTAATTACATCTTCACCACAAGAAGAAAAAAGCACTAGAAACAAGATAAATGAACAATATATTATTTTTTTCATATAAAAGGTTTTAATATTAAATTAAAACAAATGTAATTATTATAATTTTATGATTTCATAAAACTACCAACTAATATATCATATAATTTTGCTATATTAGTGAACTATTTATTAACGACTTTTTAATTAAAAAATTATGAAAAAACTATTATTATTTGCTATATGTATTTCTTTTCAACTTTCATATGGTCAACTTCCCCCTAATAGCTTTGGAGAAGATATTACATTAACCGATATAAACGGAAATGAGTTTAATTTATATTCTGCTCTCGATGATGGCAAAACTGTAATCTTAGATTTATTTGCAACGTGGTGTGGTCCTTGTTGGTCATTTGCTGAAGCAGGAACTTTAGAACAATTACAAGATACATACCCTGATGAAGTACTATGTGTGGCAATTGAAGCTGACCCTAGTACAGCAGCATCTGAGATATATAATAGTGCACTAGGTGACTGGACTTCAATTATTAATTACACTATGGCGGATGATCCTTCTGGTGACGTGGCATCTGATTACGCACTAGCATTCTACCCCACTATATATAAAATTTGTCCTGACAGGATGGTAACTGAAGTTGGTCAGCTATCAACTGTTAATGCATACTACTCTGAAGTTGGATCCTGTTCTTCCGCCTCATACAACAGAGATGTGAAAATGCTCCCATTTAATGGCGCAAATGCTCATTGTAATGGAAGCGCTTCTCCAACTGTTAGAGTTCAAAACTATAGTCTAGATACTGATGTTACAAGTTTCACTATCGTGGCTAGTCAAGGAGGAAACGTTCTTAGCGAAACAGAATGGAGTGGAAACCTGTCAATTTATCAAACTACAGAAGTTACTATCAATGAAATCAGTGGACTATCTGGAAATGCAAATATTAATTTTGAAGTTCAATTTGAAGGAGATCAAGATGGATCTAATAATTCTACATCTGCTACTCTTTCAGGAGTTTCTCAACAATCATCACCTAACGTGACATTACACATTGAAACAGATGGTTGGGGCTATGAAACATCTTTCACCTTATCAGATTTAGCAGGCAACACCGTTGAATCTGTTGATGGCTCATTAGACAACTTATCTACTTACGACTGGGAATGGGACCTTGATGAAGGCTGCTATATTTTTTCAATACAGGACTCATATGGTGATGGTTTCGCTGGAGCACAATGGGGTGGTGGAGCAATAGATGGCACAGGCACACTAGAGTGTACAAACACTGGTGTTTTGTGGTCAGATGTAGACTTTGGTGATAACGCCAGTATAGTATTCGAAGTGGTAAATGCTCTTAATATTGATGAGGATAAGAATAGCAATATTAACATTTATCCAAATCCATCTTCCAGCAAGGATATAAATATTTTTATTCAATCTACATCCACAATGAATACAAATATTACTATTTATAACAATCTTGGTAAAGCAATTTACTCTTCTAAACATAACATTTCTATTGGATCTAACAATATTAATGTGAATTTAGATAAAATTGCATCCGGATTATACTATGTAAATACAGTAATTGATGGTGAAAACCACATAGAACCTCTTATGATTAAATAAGGATATCATTTTTATTAAAAAAAGCCACTTAAACCAGTGGCTTTTTTTTTAAACAATTTATTATGAAAAAAACAATACTAATTATATTTATTCTGTTTAATGCAATGTCAATACATGCTCAAATTCCGTCAGTAAATATAAAAGACCTAAATAATAATATATTTAATACTAGTGATTTTGAAAACAATGGTCACCCTATTATTCTAAGCTTTTGGGCAACATGGTGTAAACCTTGCAAGCAGGAACTAGAAAATATTAATGATGTATATGAGGAATGGGTAGACGAAACTAATGTTAAATTAATTGCTATTAGCATTGATGACTCTCGTAACACATCTAAAATAAAACCAATGATTAATGCAAAAGGTTGGGATTACGAAGTTTATTTAGATACAAACCGTGAATTCGCACAACAAATGGGAGTAAATCCAATTCCTCACACCTTCTTATTAAACGCTAAAAAAGAAGTAGTATATGAACATGTCACCTATACTGAAGGGGATGAAGACAAGCTATATGAAAAAATAATTGAACTCATCGAAAAATAGGATGAACAAAAAAATTACTTTATATATTGCCTTATCATTTTATTTTAGCCACGTCTCCTATGCTCAAATAATAGATGAGTTTAGTGGAAACATACAACTAAATCATCAAACATTTAATGCCGACCCAAGTATTGGAGCTGAAGAAAGACCACCATATAGTAATGGATTTATAAATCTATTTTGGACAAAAAACAAATTTACATTTGGCCAAAGATTAGAATATTACAAAAACCCAATTACAGGTTTTGAAGAGTATAAAGGGCAAGGACTGTCGAATCACTATGTTCAGTATAAAAATAAAAAAGTCAATGTCACACTAGGCCACTATTATGAGGAGTTTGGCAATGGGTTAATTTTCAAAACATACTATGATCAAGGATTAGGCATAAACAATTCAATTAGTGGTTTAAAATTTAAATACTCACCCAAAGGAGGAGTCTATTTTACTGCATTGATTGGAAAACAAAAATCATTTTGGGGTTATCAAATTAATGGTATGGTGAGAGGTCTCAATACAGATTTAAATATAAATACTATATTCTTAACTAACTGGGAAACAACTATTAATTTTGGATTGAGTTTTGTTACAAAACAAGAAGATGATCTTGACCCTATATATATATTGCCTGAAAATGTTGGGGCATGGAATGCTAGGTTAAATATTTCTGGTCAAAAACTATCTTTAAATATAGATTATGCTTATAAAATCAATGACCCTTCAGCAGAAAACGGATATATATATAAAGATGGTAGTGCCCTAATAATAACATCAAATTATTCTAAAAGAGGGCTGGGCATATCACTAGGTTTAAAAAGAATTGATAATATGAGTTTCAGAAGCGAAAGAAATGCAGTTTTACAAGACTTAAATATTAATTACATAACCCCTCTAAACAAACAACAGAGTTATTCTCTTGCAACAATTTACCCATATATCAGTCAACCAAATGGTGAAATGGGTTCACAATTAGATGTTTTTTATAAAATTCCTAAAAAATCTAAATTGGGGGGGAAATATGGGATGAACATAAGTATTAATTTTTCTAACGTTTTTGACATTCAAAAAAGTGAGATTTCACCAAACATAGTGATTAATCAAAGTGGCACACTTGGTTACCATTCTGATTTTTTTAGATTTGGAGAAAATAAATTATTTCAAGAAATAAATATTGAAATAAATAAAAAGTTTAGTAAAAAAACTCGTCTCATTGGTACTTATATCAATACTCATAATAATGATAAGATTCTTAAATCGCAAACAATTACAATGAATCAAGATCACGAATTCATTAAAGCTAATATTATAATTTTAGAGTTGTTTTACAAAATCAAACCAAAACATAATACTCGTTTTGAATTACAACACTTAAATACAAAACAACACTTTGGTAACTGGATGATGGGTTTAATTGAATATAAATTATCCCCCTACTGGTTTTGGTCAATACAAGATCTATATAATTACGGACACCCTAATGAGAAAAATCACTACTATTCTGTTTCTGCTGGATATAACAAAAACTCAAATAGATTTATAATTTCTTATGGCAAACAACGAGCTGGATTATTTTGTGTTGGAGGGGTGTGTAGAGAGGTTCCATCTTCTAATGGGATTTCATTTGGTTTCACTAGTTCATTCTAATTTATTATGAGAGAAGTTATTTTAATTACTATTTGTTTTCTTTTAGTGTCATGCGATAAAATTAATCAACCCTTTATCGAGGAAAATAGCACTTCGGCACAAAAGAAAATACTTATTGAAAAGTTTACAGGACACAAGTGTTCAAATTGCCCAGATGCAACAAGAACAATAAAAGAAATTAAAGAATTTTATGGTGATAATATCATTTCTGTTTCAATTCATCCTAGTTACTTAAGTTCATTTACAGGTATTGATTTAGACCACTCATATGACTTTAGAACTGATTCTGGCGACAGTATTGCGAATCAATTAGGCGTAGCTTTTATGCCAATAGGGTCAATTAATAGGATTAGTGGTGGTAGCGTGAACAATGGGCTGTTGTGGTACAAAGATGATTGGAGAAAAGAAGTTGATAAATTATTATTTAACCAGAATAACAGTGAACCGTTGCCTAAAAATATTGAAATATCGATCAATAATTCACTGAATCAAATGGATAAAACACTAACATCTATAATTAACATAGATATTTTAAACAACATTAGTGGCCCTCATAATATTGTGGCCATAATAACAGAGGATAAAATTATTTCTCCACAAGATGATGGAAACACCACCGTATTAGATTATGAACACAACAATGTCTTCAGGTGTGCTATCAATGGTGTTTATGGCGAACCCTTGAATGATTTACAAATTGGATCTAATTTATCTAAAGAATATAGTGTTACTCTAAATGAAGATTATAATATCAATTGGAACAAAGATTGGAACAAGGCCCAAAATTGCAATATTATCATATACATATATAACACTGAAACACTTGTAATTGAGGATGTTCATATGAAAAAATTAATTAACTAATGAAAAATGCTATCATTTTTATGTTTTCGTTTTTGCCTTTAATTAGTACATCTCAAAATTTAGAGGGAGGTGCCATTATTGGCATTAATACAAGTCAAGTTTCAGGTGACAACTTAGGTGGATTTAATAAATTTGGATTAAACATGGGAGGAGTAATAAAAAGACAATTCCCATTGTTTAATATATTAATAGAATTAAGGTATATTAACAAAGGAAGCAAGGAGGTTGTGGAATCTGGTGATTATTCAAATGGTTATATTTTTAAAACTAGCTATATTGAAATGCCTTTCATACTAGAAAAATTAATATATAATAACACATCTTTTCAATCCGGTCTATCTTTAAGTAGATTATTAAATTTTTCTGAAGAAATTGGTGGTTATTCAATAAATGGATTGAATTTAAATAAATTAGAATACTCCTTTCATATAGGATTAAATACAAAATTAAAAAGTAAATTATATTTAAATACTAGATTTTCTAATTCTATTATTCCAATTAGACCACACTCTTCAGGCCAAACTTATAAATTAAATAAAGGGCAATACAATACAAGTATATCATTCAGTATTCAATACATGATTAATGAAGTGATCAATTAAAATATTGTGCTCTGGGATCCGGGAAATAATTTACCTAAATAATCATAAGCGCTTTGTGTTACCTGCCTCCCTCTTGGTGTTCGTTCTAAATATCCTTGTTTAATTAAAAATGGCTCATATAATTCTTCAATTGTATTAGGTTCCTCACCAACAGCTGTAGCGATTGTGGTTAATCCAACAGGCCCACCTTTAAATTTTTCAATCATACAATTTAGTATTTTCTTATCCATTTGATTAAGTCCATTTTTATCTACATTTAAAGAAGACAATCCCATTTCAGTAATCTTCATATCTATATTACCTGAACCCTTAACAAGAGCAAAATCTCTTATTCTTCTTAATAAAGAATTTGCAATTCTTGGGGTACCACGACTTCTACTAGCAATTTCTAAAGCAGATTGATCATCAATTTGAACCTCTAATATAGTAGCAGATCTTTTTATAATACCACTTAATGTTCCAACATCATAATACTCTAATCTAGATGTAATGCCAAACCTATCTCTGAGTGGAGATGATAATAAACCAGCTCTAGTAGTTGCACCAATAAGGGTAAAGTGATTCAAATTAATTTGAACTGATCTTGCACTGGGCCCACTTTCTATCATTACATCTATCCTAAAATCTTCCATAGCAGAATATAAATACTCTTCAATCACAGGACTCAATCTGTGAATTTCATCAATAAATAAAACATCTCTATTTTCTAAGCTAGTTAGTAATCCTGCCAAATCACCTGGTTTATCTAATACAGGGCCTGATGTGATTTTTAAATTAGATTTTAATTCATTAGAGATTATATTAGCCAATGTCGTCTTACCAAGGCCAGGAGGTCCGTATAGTAAAACGTGATCCATCCCCTCTTTCCTAATATTTGCTGCCTTAACAAAAACTTCTAAGTTTGCAATAACATTTTGTTGACCAGCAAAATCGCAAAAAGAGATAGGCCTTAACTTATTTTCAAGATCACTATCTAGTTCAAGATTATTCAAGCTATCATTATTATCCATATTAGCAAATATCGACAAATTATTTTAATGATATTCTTGTTCCCCTGGCTTTAATGGTATACTTTGAGGAACAAAGTCGTCGTCCATACCAGGTTTTGAATAGTCATATGCCCAACGATGAACTTCGGGTATATCTCCTGGCCAATTACCATGTATTCTCTCAACAGGTGTTGTCCATTCTAGAGTATTTGATCTCCAAGGGTTTTTAGGGGAAATAGGTCCCCTAAAAATACTATAAATAAAGTTAAAGAAAAAGATAAGTTGGATTAATGCTCCTACAATAGCAAAAAAACTAACAACCTCATTTACATCTAATAAATTATCAAACATAGGAAATGCTGTATTAGAATAATACCTTCTCGGAAGGCCAGCCATTCCTAAAAAATGCATTGGAAAAAAGGTGCCGTATGCACATATAAAAGTTCCCCAAAAGTGTATATAACCTAGTTTTAAATTCATAGTCCTTCCATAGAGTTTTGGAAACCAATGATAAACACCTGCAAGCATACCAAATATTGCAGACAATCCCATAACAATATGAAAATGTGCCACAACAAAATATGTGTCATGCACATTAATGTCCAGAGCACTATCACCTAAAATTAATCCTGTTAATCCTCCTGTAATAAAAGTAGATACCAGTCCAATAGAAAACAACATGGCGGGTGTAAATTGTAAGTTACCTCTCCACAGAGTTGCTAAATAATTAAATACTTTAATAGCGGATGGTATAGCAATAAGCAAAGTAGTAAACACAAAAACTGAACCCAAGAATGGATTCATTCCTGTTATGAACATATGATGACCCCAAACTATAAATGATAAAAAAGCAATAGCTAATATAGAACCGATCATTGCCCTATAACCAAATATAGGTTTACGCGAATTAGTGGCAATAATCTCAGATGTTATACCTAAAGCTGGCAATAAAACAATATACACCTCAGGATGGCCTAGAAACCAAAATAGGTGCTGAAAAAGTATTGGATTTCCTCCTGCATTAGCAAGGACTTCACCTTGAACTAAAATATCTGATAGAAAAAAAGATGTACCAAAACTTCTATCAAAAACTAGTAATAATGCTGCTGATAATAAAACTGGAAAGGACAAAACCCCAAGAATCGCCGTAACAAGTAGCGCCCACATGGTTAAAGGCAAGCGACTCATAGACATACCCTTAGTTCTCAAATTAAGAACCGTAACTATATAATTTAAGCCCCCTAACAAAGAAGATACAATAAACAAAGTCATACTAACTAACCATAGGGTCATACCAAGACCCGACCCTGACATCGTTTCTGGTACAGCACTTAATGGTGGATATATTGTCCAACCTGCGGCTGCTGGACCTGATTGAATAAATAAGGATATAACCATCACAACACTTGATGCCAAAAAAAACCAATAAGATAACATATTCATAAATCCTGAAGCCATATCACGTGCACCAATCTGCAAAGGGATTAATAAGTTTGCAAATGTACCACTCAACCCACCTGTTAAAACAAAAAATACCATTATAGTACCATGTATTGTAACAAGAGACAAGTAAATATCTGGACTCATCACCCCACCTTCTGCCCATTTTCCAAGAAAGACTCCTAATATTGAACTGGATTCACCTGGATTAGCCAATTGAATTCTAAATAATGCAGACATAACCATTGCAATGACACCCATAATCATTCCTGTAATCAGAAATTGCTTTGATATCATTTTATGGTCTAAGCTAAATACATATTTAGAAAAAAAGTTTTCTTTATGATGTCCGTTGTGTCCTGCCATACTGTTTTGGTATTTTATAAATTAATAATTTTCTTGTCACTCTGTTCTGCCAACCATTTATTATATTCATCTTCAGTTTCAACTACTACTTTCATTTGCATATTATAATGAGCATTTCCACATATTTTATTACATAATAATATGTACTCGAAGTCATCCCCTTTCTCTTTTTTTATATCTTTTGATGTAACAGTAGGCGTAAAGGCAAACTGAGTGGTAGTTCCTGGCACACAATTCATTTGAACCATAAAATGTGGTAAATAAGCTGAATGAATTACATCCTGGGATCTAAACTTTAATAATACTTTTTTATTTACAGGAAGATGTAACTCCTTAACTACAATATCGTCTTCAGCTGCAAGTAATTGATCTTCCTTAGTAGTTAAAAAATACGTCGTTAATACTTTTTTCTTTTTTAATAACTTTTCTACTCTTTCACTTATTAGTTTCTTTTGACCAGCACTAGGAATAGTGCTAATTTCATCTTCTAATTTTTTTATTTTTTGATTAATCTCATCAATTTGAGTATCCTTTGTATTAGCAGAAATAACTCCTAATTCATTCATCCCCCCTACATACCTAACATCTGCTCTACCTAATTGATTATCATCTCCAGAATATCTCGCGGACCAACCAAATTGCTTAGCATATACTTCAATAACGATCGCATCAGAAGTGTCTTGATTAACAATATCACCCCAAACCTTTAATCCATATGCAATTAATACAAATAAAATAACAGCAGGTATTGCTGTCCAAAACACCTCCAACTTATTATTATGAGTAATATAGGATGCTTTTCTAGTTGCATTGCCTCTGTATAAAAAAGCAAATCCAAATAACATTGGTGTCAATACCAAAAATACTATTATAATTAAGCCCATAGTGGTGTCCCAGAGAGCTTCAATTGCCAATCCATGTTCAGAAGATGGATTACGCAATGTTAAATGCATCCACTCCGCTCTTTGCCAAAAAAAGAATATAAGTAGAGCAAAACCAGAAATTAGAAGCAGGTAACCATTAAAGTTATTAGAACTGTCAGTAACCTCATTCTTAGTTTTAGATAACAAATTGGCCAATTCAAGTACTCTAACTAACTGAGCAATAAAAATAACACCTACTAAAACAACTAAAATTTTTACCATATTATATTAAAATTAATAATAGCACCAAACCTTAAATATGATGATGCTTGCTTTCTACCATCATTGGATGATTTTTTTGGATTAATGGAACTTTACTTAAATTATTTAATACAATAAAAGCAAAGAATCCAAGAAAACCAAGCATTGTTCCTAACTCAATAAAACCAAAATGCCAGTGAGTCCCAACGGTTCCTGGCATGATCATAACAAAAACATCAATATAATGTCCAAAAAGAATTAAAATGGCAACAAATAAAACCTGTCCTTTTAATCTTTTTGCATCCCTATCTTGAATTAATAGCATTGGATTAACAAAATTCAATATTAAAGCCACAATAATAAATATATGATAATACTCAAATCTTATTGTAAAATAAGTTACCTCTTCTGGAATATTTGAATACCATATTAACATATATTGAGCAAACCATAAATATGTCCAAAATATACTAAATGCCAAAAGATACCGCCCAAAATCATGAATATGATTTTTATTGACATCTTCCAAATAGCCTGAATATTTCAGATAAATAACAAGAATAGCAATTACTGCACATGCAGAAACAAAAAAGGATGCAAAAGAGTACCAGCCAAATAGCGTACTAAACCAATGTGAGTCAATTGACATTATCCAGTCCCAAGAACTGGTAGATGTTGTGACTGCCGCCAACACTATAAATATTGCTGAAAACTTGAATATTTGATTATGCCATTTAGTACCCCCATCAATATCTTCCTTAAGTGAAAACCTTCTTAATATGAAAGCAAATAAACACCAAATAATAATATATATTATCGATCTTACTAAAAAGAATGGTATGTTAAGAAACGATGATTTGCCAGCAATAATATAATCATAATTTTTATTTTTAATAATCCCAACACCCTTTGAATTCGTGTACTCAGGGTAATCTGTACCAAGTGAACTTTCCACTACATACTCATAAACTAAAGATTGATCCATCCAATGATATGTGTGATGCCAATGTAGAGCAGCAGTAATCAAAATAAAAAACATTATTACAGATCCATATGGAAGAAATGAGGCAACTGCCTGGGGAATCCTAAGAACAAGAACAGACCAACCGGATTGCGAAATATATTGTACCGCCCACCAAACAAGAGCTGCCAAGGAAATCATTAAAAAAAATAAATTACTTACGATTATGCTAGACCATGGACGCTGTTTTTTAGCATGGAAATAATGCTTTGTTGCATATATAACATCATCTAAGGAATGAGCGTTTTCAATTTCCTCTAATGTAAAGTGACAATGTAATTCCTTCTCAATGGCATGAAATAAAGTTTCATATTTTGAATATATTTTACCCGAATGCTTTGTTGAATAAAGATCCTTAGATTTGTTTGAATCGATATTTTTATAAATATCCTTTACTAAAACCTTTATTTCTTTATCCGAAAAATTATCTTTATAAGATGAATAGAACCCATAGGTTATAGCTATTAATCCAATAAAAATTAGAGTAAAACAAAATCTTTTAACATTATTTGTAAATATATACATATTAATTTTCTCCTTTTTGTAATTGGTTAACATACATTATAATTTTCCACCTTTCCTCCTCATTAACTAATGAAGCATGAGGCCCCATTGCATTTAAACCATAATATATTGAATGATATATATTCCCATCCTTTAGTTTATTCATAGTACCTCCCGTTCTTCTAACTAACAATTCATCAGAATAGCTAGGCACCCCAGAATACAAAGGATGTGTAATAGATCCTTTTCCATCACCTTTCTTACCATGACAGTGTGCACAATACATGCCATACAAAGATTTACCACTTTCTAAGTTGTCCTCAGATTTTTCTAAAGGGTTAATAAGCTCATTTCCTGCCCTTAAGTAATCATCAATCGTGTTTTCATATTCAAAGGGAACATATCCACCTCTAGGAATTGTGCCCTTAACAGGTTGTCTAGCAGATGAATTGTCGCTGAATATTGCATTAGGCTCATATGTTTCAAATGATGGAGATCTATACATATTCGGCATATACTCATATCCAGGATGTCGGGTTAATTCTCTGCCATCGGAAGCTGGGTCTCCACAACTAGATAGAAGTAAAGCAATTATAATTATATGTTTTATTTTACTGATCATTTTTATTTTTTGTCATCTTTTATTTCAGAGGCACCTGTTTTATTCATTAAATTTTTTATTTTCTTAATTTCTTCAACTGACCCATCAGTATGAATTTCCATTAAAAACTTATCATCTGTCGTCCTTGGATCTGGGCTTTTTGAATTTGATCCTGGATATAATCCACATCTCAAGCAAAATGTTACAACCATTAAATGAGCAGCAAAAAAAACTGTCATTTCAAATGTGATAGGTATAAATGCCGGCATATTTTCATTTAAAGTGAAATTAGGCTTTCCTCCAATGTTCATTGGCCACACATCAACCATCATGTACCAAAACATCAAAAGCGCACAAGAAGCCCCAATACAACCATAAATAAATGACGTAATAGCTAACCTTGATTCTTTAAGTCCCAATACAGGATCTAGACCATGAATCGGAAATGGAGAATAAACATCTTCAACTGAATATCCTGCTTCTCTAATAGTTCTAACCGCATCAATTATTAGATTATCATCGTCATAAATACCATATATTATTGTTTTACTAGCCATTTATTTTTTTTTAAAATTATCCCCTGAGGATTTTAAAATTGTTTTTAATTCAGCTTGCGCAATGACCGGAAAAGTTCTTGCATAAAGCAAAAATAACACTAAAAAGAAACCCATAGTTCCAACATAAATACCTATATCCACAAATGTAGGTGAAAACATTGACCAACTTGATGGTAAATAATCTCTATGAAGAGAAGTTACAATAATTACAAATCGCTCAAACCACATTCCAATATTTACAAAAATGGACAGAATAAAGGTAAAAACTATATTTCTTCTTAACGCCTTAATCCACATTAATTGAGGGGATATAACATTACAAGTCATCATAGCCCAATAGGACCACCAGTATGGACCTGTAGCTCTATTTAAAAATGCATACTGTTCGTATTCCACTCCTGAATACCAAGCAATAAATAATTCAGTTATATAGGCAACTCCAACAATAGATCCGGTTACCATAATAATGATATTCATCATTTCAATATGCTGAATAGTAATATATGACTCCATATTCACCACCTTCCTCATAACCAACAGCAATGTCTGAACCATGGCAAATCCTGAAAATATAGCCCCAGCAACAAAATATGGGGGGAAAATTGTTGTATGCCAACCTGGAATCACTGATGTCGCAAAATCCATACTTACAATAGTATGAACCGATAATACTAAAGGTGTGGCTAACCCAGCCAATACTAAAGACATTTTCTCATGTCTTTGCCAATGTTTAGCTCTTCCTGACCATCCAAATGCAAGAATACTATATATTTTTTTCTTAATTGGCTTAATGGCCCTATCTCTAATAAGGGCGAAATCGGGAATAAGTCCCATATACCAAAATACTAATGAGACAGAAAAATATGTCGAAATTGCAAAAACATCCCAAAGAAGAGGAGAATTGAAATTGACCCACAAAGAGCCATATTGATTAGGAAGTGGGAACACCCAATATCCAACCCATATCCGACCCATGTGAATTAAGGGAAACAGGCCAGCCTGGACTACAGCAAATATTGTCATAGCTTCTGAGGACCTGTTGATAGACAATCTCCACTTTTGTCTAAACAGTAATAGTACAGCAGAAATTAAAGTTCCAGCATGTCCTATACCAACCCACCATACAAAATTAGTAATATCCCAAGCCCATCCAATTGTATTATTTAGTCCCCACACTCCCACACCTGTTCCTATTGTGTAGAAAATACAACCAAACCCCCATAACATTGCTACAACAGAAACTGAAAACAAAGCCCACCACCACTTATTTGGATATGATTCTATTGGCCTAGCTATATCTTCACTAATATCATGAAGCGACTTATTGCCAATAATTAAGGGTTCTCTGATTTCTGCTTCTACACTCATTTCCTAAACTTTTTTATTTCTAACTTTAGTTTTATAGAACACTGAAGGTTGTGTGTTTAACTCTTCAATTAAATAATAACTCCTTGGGTTTTCTTTTTCCTTACTTACTCTACTATTCTTATCCAGGGAATCGCCAAAAACAATAGCCCCAGTATCACATGCTTTTTCACAAGCACACTTTATTTCTCCATCTTTAATTTTTCTCCTTTCTTTTTTAGCATCAAGCTTTGTTTTTTGAATATTTTGAATACACATTGTACATTTTTCCATCACCCCCCTAGAACGTACAGTAACATCAGGATTTAAAACCATTTTTCCTAAGTCATCATTCATGTTGTAATCAAATTGATTATTTTCGGAGTAATTAAACCAGTTAAATCTCCTAACCTTATAAGGACAATTATTCATACAATATCTTGTACCTATACATCTGTTATAAGTCATGTGGTTAAGTCCTTCTCTTGAATGAGTTGTTGCTGCTACTGGGCAAACAGTCTCACATGGTGCATGATTACAATGCTGGCACATGACTGGTTGAAAAACAACTTCTAAATTCTCAGACTCAGAGGGCACTTCCATTTTTTTATACATTTCAACTGCTCCGATGTCTTGTTTTTTAGCGATATCTTTTGTCATATCACTAGAATAATATCTGTCAATACGTAACCAATGCATGTCTCTGTTCTTTCTAACTTCTTCTTTACCCACTACAGGGACATTGTTCTCAGCATGACAAGCAATTACACAAGCTCCACATCCTGTACAAGAGTTTAAGTCAATAGACATGTTCCAAAAATGCACATCTCTTTCATGTTCTTTCCAAAGAGATATATCACTAGGCTTCTGGTCTCCCTTATGGGTGTGAAGTAAAAACTGCTTATTACCAGATTTTGGATTTTTCAAATAATCTGCAAAGTTAGTTTCCTTAACAATATTTCTACCCATCATAGTATGACTATTTTGAGTACAAGCAAATTGATGAGTATCAGATGTTTTTTCGATTTGAACTTTGAAATTAGGAGATTTATTAAACTCTGCATACAGCTTAAATGCGTTAACACCAACGCCTCTACCCGCTTTGCCAACATGAGTTCGTCCATATCCAAATGCAAGCCCTAAAACGCCATGCGCCTGTCCTGGTTGAATATAGACTGGACACAATAGAGTGCGATCTTTAATCTTTATTTTCACTATATCCCCGTCCATTCCACCATTAGAAACCTGCCAATTCCTTATGCCAAGTTCTTTAGCATGAGAGGGTGACATTGTAATATAATTATCCCATGTCACTTTTGAAATAATATCTGGCAATTCCTGTAACCAAGGATTACTCGAAAAATGTCCATTGCCAAGAGATTGTTTTATATAAAGTTTTATTTCATTGTTACCAGATTTAATAACTTTAGATAATGCATCTAGCTCTCTTGTGAAATCCGATTTTGAAAAAGTTAACTTTTTATCAGAATCTAATAAGACAAATCCATCATGTAAAGACTTATTCCAATCCTTACTGATAGTTGATTTAAAAAAATTCTTTAAAAAAGCATAATAAGTCATCGACTGACCCATCCAAGTAAGTAGACTGTCACCAAATTGTCTTGTATTAAATAGAGGCGATATGGTAGGTTGTTGGAGAGAATAAAAGGTTGAATAGGGCTGTAAATCTCCCCAGCTTTCAAGATAATTATGAGTGGGACACACAAAATCACATAACACAGAGGTTTCATCCAATGACTCAGAGAATGATATGGTTGTATCGACCTGTTCCAAAGCAGATGAAAAGACTTCAGAATCTTCAAGAGTATATACAGGATTTGTGTTTAAAAACATTAAAACACCAACGTTACCGCTATTCATATCTGAAATACATGAATTAATATCACTATTCCTAGAAGAAAAAACATTTGACCTAACAGATGTGCTAATAGTGTAATCATAATTTTGTAAGAAATGATTGATTTGATTGATAATAACCTGTAAATCTATATTATCAATACCTGAAACTACTAAACTTTTTTTCTTATTAGATAACAATTCATCTGCGATTTGTTTAATCAAACTTTCATGATTAGTAAGCTCTCCTTTGTATTGAGGCCTTGTAAGATAATAATATAAACTTAATACATATCTGTACATTTCACTTGGCTTAATTGGTACTCTTTTGTCAGCATTTGAACCAGTAACTGACAATAAACTCTCAAAATGATAGTGTCTTGACATTTTACCATTTTCAGGTTTTCTGTTAGATGTATATTGTCTTGCATGTGCCGGATCTAACCAGTCAGATAAAAAATCTGCATCAAAAGAAACGATTGTCTCTGCTTTAGTAAAATTATATGTTGGTATGAACCTCGTGCCAAAACATCTTTGGTTAGCAGATAAAATGGCATCTTGAGAAATAGGATCATAATAAACAACTTTGAAATTTCTATACCGTAATTTGAAGTCAGAGATTATTTTTTTTACTGAAGGGCTAATAATTGTGGGAGTAACTAAAACAATTTGCTTATTGCAATCTTCCAATTTGGTTTTAATTTTATTATCAACTGACTCCCAAGATGATGATTGACCATTATGCAGTGGCTGTTTTAATCTATTTGAATCATATAATGAAAGAACCGAAGCCTGACACCTTGCATTGATGCCACCACCGTATTTAAGTTTTTTATTTGAACTCAACAAGATCGGACGCCCCTCCCTAGTTTTAACTAATACACTAGCAAAAACATTTTCTACAAAAAAACTACTAGCATAATACAAAGCTACACCAGGTGTTATTTCTTCAGGTTTATTTAAATACGGAATAGATTTAATTACTGGAGCCTCACAAGAAGCAAGGGTAGCAGCTACTGAGCTGAAGCCTAAAAATTTCAGAAAGTCTCTTCTACTGGTATCCGAAGCCGATAAAGTATCAGCATGTTCAAACATGGCATCTACAGGCAATTTAGTGTCAAATTCATTGTGAGTAGAAACCCCATTATTTGATTCACTTAAGCTATTATAATATTTTTTTTCTTTTTTCATTGTATTAATAATGACATTTTGCACATTCAAGACCACCAATCATTTCAGCTGTTACATCTTCTCCATGATACTTGTCAAGCCAATCAGCATGTAAATCATGATAATAAGGGTTTTCTACATCTACTTCTGTTTCTCTGTGACAATTTATACACCACCCCATTGTTAATTTAGAGTACTGATATACCTCTTCCATTTCTTCAATGGGCCCATGACATGTCTGACATTCTACACCCGCAACATTAACGTGTTGAGAATGATTAAAATATGCTAAATCCGGTAAATTATGTATTCTAACCCATTCAATAGGCTTTTGTTCATAACCGGGAATATAAGTTCTAGTATTTGGATCAAACCCTACTGCTTCATAAATTTTATTTATTTCTTCTTTGCCTGATATTGAACCTTCATTAATATAAGTGTGACAATTCATACAAACATTAGCAGATGGTATACCAGCGTGCTTACTCTCCCTTGCGGATCCATGACAATAATTACAATCAATACCTTGTTCTCCCGCATGCAACTTATGAGAAAATGCAATAGGCTGTTCAGGTTGATAATTTTGCATAACACCAACAGTTGATAAACCATCCCAACAACCCTTAACGCCACTAAAGACAAGAACCACTGAGGAGAAAATAATAATTGTAGGATTAGCCTGTAACCACTTGAAACTACTCCCCAAAAAACTAATAACAGGTACACCTGCAGCTAATTTCAAAGTGTTCTTCACATATACCAACAGAATTATATTGGCAATTACAAAAAATAATAGTAAATAAAGCCAAACACTGTTATCCTGTTTAACTACAACTGTCTCTTCTGGTGATACCGCTGCAGTTTCTTCATTTGAAGGCCCCACTCTAATATATGCAAGAATATTATCTAAGTCTTCATCTGAAAAATAAGGGAACGCTGTCATCACAGATTTATTATACTCTTCCCATACAGCGACAGCTTGCTTATCCCCGCTTTCAATTAGCTCGGATGAGTTCCTTATCCATTTATATAGCCAATCTATCGTATATTCTTCAAATATTTCTGAATCAAGACCCGGTCCAATGAGTTTTTTTTCATGTGGGCCTAAGTAGTGACAAGAAGTACAATTAGCATTAAATAAGCTCTCACCCTTCTGAATATCCTCTTGTGAAAATGAAAAAAACGACGAAAAAAAACAAACAAATAAACAAACTTTAAAACAACTTTTATAAAAAAAAGAAAACAAAAAATTATTCATGTTTTTTATTTGATTGATCTGTATTATTTAAGACTGTAAATATATAATTAATTTATATTGTACAGGGGGGTTATTATTAAATATTTTTAATGATTTGGCTAATTTAGAATTAGTCAAAATAACAAGTTTATAAAATATATAATATCTTAGCATAAAATTCATTAAAAATTAATATGCGATTCTGTTTAATGTTCTTCTTTTTTATTGTGTGTAGCACCACCATAGCCCAAACAATAAGTTTTTCTAACAAGAAAATAGAGAATTTAGTTACTGCTTTTAAAATTAAAAGCCCAAAACAGACTATTGAAGCATACCAAATTCAGATTTTTTCAAATGATGATAGAATGGCTATTGAAAATTGTAAGAAAAAATTTAATGCCAATTTTCCACAAAGACCCATAAAAAAAATTCATGAAGCCCCTTATTTTAAGTTGACCACAGGGCTTTATCTAACAAAAAAAGTGGCTGAAGAACAACTAAAAATCATAAAAAATATTTTCCCCACATCATTTATATTTAAGGAAGCAGTTCCAGTCACTAATCTTAAAAATGAAGAACATTAATTTGAAAAAAATTAGTTATTTTTTTTCTACCTCCTCAAATGCTTCAACAATATCACCAACCTTAATATCATTAAAATTCTTTAAAGTCAATCCGCATTCGTAACTTTTTTGGACCTCTTTAACATCTTCTTTAAATCTCTTTAGTGAGTCAATGCTTCCTGTATATATTACAATACCATCTCTAATTAATCTAACTTTTGAATTTCTTATAATTTGGCCATCTAAAACATAGCACCCCGCTACTACCCCAACTTTAGTTAACTTAAAAACATTTCTAATTTCAATATTTCCTAGCACACTTTCGATCATATCGGGCTCATGCATACCCTCAATGGCATCTTTAATAGAATTTATGGTGTCATAAATGATAGAATATAATCTAATGTCAATTGCTTCTTTTTCTGCTAATTTTCTTGCGGCAATAGACGGTCTAACTTGAAATCCAATAATAATTGCATCCGAAGCAGATGCAAGCAACACATCAGACTCTGTTATTTGACCAACACCTTTATGAATAACATTAATTTGGATTTTTTCAGTAGATAGTTTTAACAAAGAATCGGACAACGCCTCAATAGAACCATCCACATCACCTTTAACAATTATATTTAATTCCTTGAAGTCACCTATAGCCAATCTTCTACCTATTTCATCTAACGTGATATGTTTTTGTGACCTGACACTTTGTTCCCTTTGTAATTGGTCTCGCTTAGCAGCAATTCCCTTTGCTTCCTTTTCATCACTTCTAACATAGAACACATCACCCGCTTGAGGTGCACCATTTAATCCCAATAAAATAGCCGGAGTGGATGGTGAAACATGATTTATTTTTTGATCTCTTTCATTAAATAATGCTTTAATCTTGCCCGTATATCTTCCTGCCAGAACAAAATCACCAATCTTCAAATTACCTTCTTGAACTAACACAGTTGTAACATAACCTTTTCCTTTGTCTAAAGATGCCTCTAAAACGGTACCTTTGGCTAATTTTTCAGGATTAGCATTCAGATTTAGCAAATCTGACTCTAGCAAAACCTTCTCTAATAACTCATCAATTCCTGAGCCTGTTTTTGCAGATACCTCTTGACTTTGATATTTTCCTCCCCAATCTTCAACAAGTAAATTCATACTAGATAATTGATTCTTAATTTTATCAGGATCTGCATCAGGTTTATCCATTTTATTGAAAGCAAAAATAATAGGAACATTAGTAGCCTGAGCATGAGCAATAGCTTCTTTTGTTTGAGGCATGACATCGTCATCAACAGCAATAACAATTATTACTACATCTGTAACCTGAGCACCCCTGGCACGCATAGCAGTAAAAGCTTCATGACCGGGAGTGTCTATAAATGTGATTTTACGATCATTACTTAAAGTAACACCATATGCTGCAATATGTTGAGTTATGCCACCCGCTTCACCAGCAATCACATTGGCTTTTCTGATATAATCCAAAAGCGAGGTTTTCCCATGATCCACATGACCCATAACAGTCACAATAGGAGGCCTTGAAACTAGGTTTTCTTCTGACTCTTCTTCTTCTTCTATAAAATCTTCCAAATCCGCGCTCACAAACTCTACTTTAAAATTAAATTCATCAGCAACTATTGTTAGTGTTTCTGCATCTAATCTTTGATTCATAGTTACCATAATGCCCAGCTGCATACAACTAGATATAACATCATTAACACTTACACTCATCATATTTGCAAATTCACTTACAGTTACAAATTCTGTAGCCTTGATTATTGCAGATTGTTCATCTTGTTTCATTTGCGCTTCAATTGCCTTTTCTTTTCGTTCGTCACGCTTAAGTTTTCTTAATTTAGAGGATTTGGATTTACCTTTTGATGTTAACTTATCTAATGTTTCTGCTATCTTTTGTTGAACTTCTGAATCAGTAGGCAACTGCTTGTTATGTGGCTTACTAGATTTATCACCTAAAATTCTTTTTCTTTTTTTTCTATTTTTCGAATTTTCTAAATGTGAGGATGAAGCAACTTTTTGTTTTTTTGAAGACACCTTAGGCTTGTTAAACTGTGATAAGTCTATAACCTCTCCTGTTTTTTTTGGCCCCTCTAAAATAGCTTTTTTTGTGATAATCGTATCACTTTCAACATTGTCTTGAATAGCTGAATCCACTTCCTTAGTATCTAACGGTGTATCTTGTAAAGATTGGGATGCCT
>MDTG01358964.1_pt1 | contig 49006 bp, 44 predicted proteins | sample 811421 | NCBI WGS metagenome assembly MDTG01 (sample SAMN05326645, study PRJNA326480) | marine metagenome | isolation source: seawater | place: Pacific Ocean: South East | collected 2011 | reverse complement strand
CGTGGCGGCCGAGCCGAGGTCGAACACGAGCCACGCCGGGACCACCGCGAGGCCAGCGCAGACGTAGTAGGGGAGGAACGTCTCGGCCAACACGGGGAGCCGCGGCAGGGCCTGGCCTTCCGCGAGGCTCCACACGAAGAAGACCGCGGGCGCCGTGGTCGCGCAGAGGGTCGAGACGACGAGGCTGCGCAGCGGCCGGCTGGGAATCAGCAGGGGGAAGAGGAGGATCCACACGGCCAGCCACGACAGCTTGACGCCCACGCCCTGGAGGAGCATGTCGCCGGAGAAGGCGCAGACCGAGAGCACGAGCGCGCCGAGGAGCTGGTAGGCGAGCCCGACCTTGAGGGTCGTCCGCGCCGGCAGCAGCCGGCGCCAGGCGACGACCGCCATGCCCAGCGAGAGCAAGAACAAGACGGTCTGGGCGGCCAGGAAGTGGGTGAGGTGGTGGGGGGCCTCCCACCCGAGGGGTCCGTAGAGCACGAACGCGCTCAGGACGAGCGCGGCGACGACGCCGGCGAAGACGGCGCTCACCAGCGCCAGCCGGCGGTTCGACTGCTCGAGGAAGCGGCTGTCGAGGAGCGCGGACGTCGCAGAGCCCGGAGACGACTTAGCGTCCCTGTCTTCGACTCGCTCGCAGACGACCCCGACTCTCATGGCCGACCGACGTGCAACTCATGTGCCGACCACCGCTCCCCAGCGCTTGTCGCCTTGTCGGGGGTTCTGCCTCCAGAGTGGGCAGGGCATCTCCAACTCCTGGAGTTCAGGCATTTCAGATCTGAAATGCCGGGCTGGGAGGCCATTCACGGCCACGTGACGCCGAGCAGGTCCGGGTCGCGCAATCGCGAGGCGTCGGCCGGGGTTGGCAGGGAGGTGCTGGCGGATCGAGACTTGCAACTACGAAACGCGAGGAGGTCCGATGGCTGAGCGAGTGATCGAAGCACGCCCCGAGGGGGAGGAGCGCTGCACCGTCCTGCTGGTCGCCCTGCTGGGGCTGTTCCTCCTATGGCCGCTCTTGGGCTTGGGTCACGTAGGCTCCGCGCTGCTCGACCTGTTCGTGTCCGCGGCGCTGTTGCTGACCGTCCGCGCCCTGCGAGGCCCAGGGCGCGCCGTGTTCCGCGCTGCCCTCGCGCTGTCCGTCCTGGCGATCGTCACGGCTGCAGGGAGCCACCTGCTCGGGGTGGCTTCGCTCCTGCCGCTGGGCCATGTGCTGGGGCTGCTGTTCTTCCTGCTCACGGGCGGCACCCTGCTCAAGCGCGTCCTGGAGCCGGGCCCCGTCACGGCCAACCGCTTGGAGGCCGCGATCTGCGGCTACTTGCTCATCGGGTTGGGGTGGGCGCTCGTGTTCTCCCTCATGGAGCACTTCCAGCCCGGGGCCTTTCACGACCCAGCCGGAGGATCCCCGGAGAGCCACGCCGTGCTGGCGGGCTTCCCGCACTTGATCTACTACAGCTTCACGACCCTCACGACGCTGGGGTTCGGCGACGTGGTCCCGCGGAGCCCGTTCGCCAGGTCCCTCAGCACCCTGGAGGCGGTGGTGGGTCAGCTCTACCTCGCGCTGCTGGTCGCCAGGCTGGTGGGCTTGCACATCGCCCGGATCGCGGCCAGCGAGCAGACCGAGTGCCCGGCCCACCGCGAACCTGCTCAGTGACAGGGCTCGCCGCCGTCCGAGCTGCTGAGCGTGTCGACGAACTTGAGCCCCAGGCGCTCCAGCTCGGTCCGCGGGTCTTCTTGCTTGGCCTTGCCCCTGCCCGACCCGCTCGGGACGTCTCGCTCGGTCAGGGCCCGGAGCATGTCGAAGGAGCTCAGGATCCCGTGGACCTTCCCGTCCCGCACGATCACGAGGTGCCGGACGTGGTACTTGGCCATGAAGCGGGCCACGAGCACCACGTCGACGGTCTCGGGCACGGTGTAGACCCGCCGCTGCATGACCTCCTTCACCGGGTGCCGGGCCTCGTCGCCCTGAATGTCCACGAAGTCCGCGCAGGTCACGATCCCGGCGAGGTAGTCCCAGTCGTCGACCACGGGGAGGGCGTGAAAGTCCTTGCCGCCCAGGATGCGGCGCACGCGCGCGATCGGATCGGTCTCTTTGACTTTCACGACTTCGGTCGTCATGAGGTCACTGACTTTCATTGGCATTCCTCTCGGGGGCTCCGCCCTCCTCGGCCAGCACCTCGCTCACCGCCGCGGCGAGCGCAGGCGCCAGCCCAATCTCATTGGTCGAATGCTCGATCGTGTCGCAAGTCACGATCTGCGCCGGGCCCGCGCCCTCCAGGGCCTGGAGGCCGTCGCTGGCGAAGACGGCGTGGATCCCCACGCACACCGTGGGCGGCATTCCGGCGCGGGCCAAGTGGCGCAGCGTTTCGACCATGGTCCGCGCGGTGGAGATGATGTCGTCGACCAGCACCGGGGTGTGGTCGCGGTAGCGGTCCACCTCAGGCACCGAGACCTCAACGTCCTTGTCCCCCCGCCGGACCTTCTCCAGCACGATGTGTGGGGCGCTGGCGAGCTCGGCGACCGACGAGACCCACTGCTCGCTCTCGCTGTCGGGGCCGACGAGCACGGGGCGCTCGACGTGCTCCCGGATCCAGTCGGCGACGGCCGGGGCTGCGTGGACGACGCGCGTCGGGATCGTGTAGCCGGACTCGGCGAGGGTCGCGTGGCGGTGCAGGTGGGGGTCGACCGTCACGAGCCAGTCGACCACCCGCGAGAGGAAGCGGCCGAAGTAGAGGCTCGTGATCCCTTCGCCGCTGTGGAAGCGCTTGTCCTGGCGCATGTAGGACAGGTAGGGCGCGACCAGGCCGACCCGGCGCGCCCCCAGGTCGCGCGCAGCCTCGGCCAGCATGACGAGGGGGACGACCTTCTCGTCGGGCTCATGCAGCGTGCACACCAACACGACCTCGCGGTCCCGGACGTCCGTTTCCAGGCGCACGTAGGTCTCGCCGTCCGGGAAGCGGCGCACCTCGGCGCTCCCCAACCCGCCCTCGAGCGCGGTCGCCAGGTCCGCCGCGAAGGCGTCGTTCCCGGGGAGGGCGAACACCAGCGGGAGGCTCATGCTTCCTCCTTGCCGAGCCGGACGAGGTCAGCCTCGCGCTCGAGGTAGTCGAGCGCATAGCCCAGCTCGCCCTTGGCTTGAGCGTGGAGCGTGAACAGCGGCTGCCCTGCCTCCACCGAGTCGCCGATGCCCACGTGCAGCTCGAGGCCCGCCGCCGGGTCGGCAGGCGCCCCGGCGAACTTGGCCACGCGCGACAGCCGCCGGTTGTCGAGCTCGAGCACCTGCCCTGCGCGCGTGGCTTCGACGGTGTGCGTCAACGCGGCGCGCGGGGGCTCACGAAGCCCGCCCTGGGCTTCGCAGATCGCCTGGAACTTGGACCAAGCGGCCCCGTCCTCCAGGACCCGCCGAGCCACGCGCGGACCTCCGCCCGCGCTGATGTTCGGCGAGAACTCCAGGACGGCGCCGGCGACGTCCAGCGCGCGCTCACGCAGGTCGGCGGGGGCGTTCGGGTCGTTCTGGAGCACCGCCAGGACGTCGCGGGCCTCCAGGGCCGGCCCAAACCCCCGCCCGATCGGGCGCGAGCCGTCGGTGAGGAGCACGCGGACGTCGAGGTCGACCAGGCGACCCACGCCCTCCAGCAGGCGCCCGAGCTGCTGGGCCGTGTCGACGCTGCGGACCTTGGCCTTGGGCCCGTGGGGAATGTCGATCAGCACGTGGGTGGACCCGGCCGCTGCCTTCTTGGAGAGGACGGAGGCCACGAGCTGGCCGAGGCTGTCGAGGTCGAGCGCCCGCTCGACCCGGATCAGGATGTCGTCGGCAGGGCTGAGGCGGGAGCTCCCTCCCCACACCAGGCAGCCCCGCTCCCGCTCGACGACCCGGCGCATGGCGGCCTCGTCGAGGTCGACCGGCGCCAGGGTCTCCATGACGTCGGCGGTGCCGGCGGGCGACGTGATCGCGCGCGACGACGTCTTGGGGATCGTGAGCCCGCAGGCGGCTGCGACCGCGACGACGATCGGCGTCGTCCGGTTCCCGAGGAGCCCGCCCACGCAGTGTTTGTCGACGACGAGGTCGCTCTGCCACTCCAGGCGCTGTCCCGTGTCGATCATGGCTTGGGTCAGGGAGACGACCTCGTCGAAGTCCAGGGTGGCGGCGCAGGCCGTGATGAACGCGGACAGGTAAATGTCCGAGAGGCGACCGGCGACCACGTCCTCGACGACGTGCCGCATGGCCTCGCGCCCGAGGCGCTTGCCGTGGATCTTGCCGCGGATCGCGCCGTGCGACTCCACGGCGGGCGCGTGGCGGAGGGTGACCTGGGTGCCCTCGCTGGCGTCGAGGCGACCCCACGCCGCCTCGGAGAGGCCCGCCTCGCCCGGCGCGAGGAGCCCTCCTGGGGTCGTCTGGTTGACGGTCGCCAGGATCGAGTGCCCGTTGGCGCTCACGAGCACCCGCGAGCGCGCCTGGAAGCCCTCGGCCCGGCAGACATGGCAGTCGCTGGGCATGTAGATCACGGCCTCCTGGTGGGTGTCGATCCCCAGGCGGCGCAGGGTGAGGGGGTGCTGCCCGTCCCCGTGCGCGTCGCAGCAGGATGGTTCCTGGGCGGTCATGACGTGCCTCCTCTCCGGGGGAGTTCCACCCGGTCGCCGTGCTCGGGGACGGTGCAGGGCCACCCCAGCTCGTCTGCGATGCGCTTTCGCAGCCCCTCGGAGCCGGTCGGCTCGCCGTGGGTGATGAACGTCCGCAGGGGCGGGCGCTCGAACCCGCCCAGCCAGGCCAAGATCTCGCGGTAGTCGGCGTGTGCAGAGAGCCCGTCGATGCAGGCGACCTCTGCGCGGATCTTCACCTGCCCGCCGTGGACCTTCACGGACTTCGCGCCGCCCAGGAGTTGCGCTCCACGGGTGCCGCCGGCCTGGAAGCCAATGAACAGGATCGTCGAGTTGCGATCCGGCGCGATGTGCTTGAGGTGGTGGAGCACGCGACCGCCAGTGAGCATGCCGCTCGCCGAGAGGACGATCCGGGGGTCCTTTCGGAGGTTGAGCTCCTTCGACTCGTCCACGCTCCGCACGTAGCGAGCGACGTTGCAGGTCCGCTTGCAGGTCGGCCCGTCGAGCCGGTGCTCTCGCATGTGCTTGCAGTAGATCTCCATGGCCGAGACCGCCATGGGGCTGTCCAGGAACACAGGCACGTCCGGGATCCGCTCCTCCGCCATGAGCTTCTGCAGCAGGTAGAGCAGGGCGTGGGCTCGCCCGACGGCGAAGGTGGGAATGAGCACGGCGCCTCCACGCTCGCACGTCTCCGCGACGACTTCAGCCAGGCGCTCCTCGACGTCGGTCTCCTCATGGAGCCGGTCGCCGTAAGTCGACTCGACCACCAGGTAGTCCGGGCGCCCGCCCGCGGCGGGCGGATACATGACCGGGTCGTGTGGGCGGCCGAGGTCACCGGTGAACAGGATCGAGCGCTCCGGGCCCGTGAAGCGGACCAGGGCCGACCCGAGGATGTGACCGGCCGGCGCGAGGCTGAAGCTGAGACCCTGCTCGAGCTGGACGGCCTCGTCGAAGGGGACGGGCTCGAACTGCTCCAGCGCCACCTCCGCGTCCTCCTGGGTGTAGAGGGGCAAGGCGGGCTTGTGCTTCGAGAAACCCTTCTTGTTCGCGTAGCGGGCGTCGGCCTCCTGAATGTGGCCGGAGTCCCGCAGGAGCAGGCCGCACAGGTCCTGGGTGGCGTGAGAGGCGTGGATCGGCCCCTTGAATCCGTTCTTGACCAGCAAGGGCAGGTAGCCGCTGTGGTCGAGGTGGGCGTGGGTGAGGACGACGGCGTCGATCGTCTTGGGATCGACGGGCAGGGGCGCCCAGTTGCGGAGGCGCAGCTCCTTCCAGCCCTGGAACAAGCCGCAGTCGACCAGGACGCGCTTGCCGGACCACTTCAGCAGGTACTTCGACCCGGTAACCGTCCCCGTGCCGCCGAGAAATGTGAGCGTGGGGTTAGCAGTCATGGCTCCTCCTCACTGAGCGGCGCACTGCGGGCACTCCTGCACGATCAGCCGGCACTTCGAGCAGTAGTGCACAGTCCCAGGCGGGGTGATCTCGTTGTTGTAGTCGACCTCGGTCTCGCACTTCGGGCACACGTGGCGATCGACGGTCAGAACCTCGAACACCGTGGTGCGGGTCTGCTCGCTGCAGCTCGGACACACCGGGCTCGCCTCCTCCTTCACTACCTGCCCCGGCGTCGCGCAACCTGGCAGACCCAGGCCGATCGCGAGCGCGGCCGCCAGCGTGAACGTCCTCCAGCTCATGAACTTCTCCTCACGGCGCCATGGCCGCGATGTGGCGCTGCGAGAGCACCTCGAGCATTTCCTGCGTGATCCCCTCCTGGCGAGCCTTGCGGAGCACGCGCTCCTGCTCGGCGATCCGCCGCTCCGCGGACTCGTGGGCGCGGGTCATGCGCGCCAGGCGAACGCTGGCTTCTGCCCGCGCGCCTTCGCAGGCGGCGTGCAGGATGCGCGCGTGAGCGAGGAGCGACCGCGCGCGGGTGTGCGCGACGTCGGCGGGAGCGAACTGAGCCAGGGGTCGGGCGAGGGCTGCCCGCGCCTCCGCCAGCCCCGCGAGGTCGCTCCCGACGTCCCAGGAGGTCTCGACCTGGGGGCTCCCGCCGCGGGAGACCCCGGTGGCGGAGACGATGCACAGGCGCGTCCTGAGCCCCGCGTCCCCGACCTCAGCCTCGACGCGCTCGGCGAGCTCGACGGCGGCGGCCATGCTGGACGGCGCTGGCTCCTCCAGGCGGGGGACGTCGTCCGGGAGCAGGTCCAGCAGCCGCGCCCCACACGCCGCGAACAGGACGACCTGCTGCTCCTCGACCACCTGGAGCGCGGCGTCGGCCACCAAGCGGTTGAGACGTCCGCAGAGCCCGAGGTCCGTCCCCAGCGCGAGGACCGCGCAGGTGGCGGGGGGACGACGCCGGTGGCGGTCTTCCCAGCGCTGGACGCGCTCGTGGAACGCCTGGCTCCAGGCGAGCTGACGGCGCGTGTGGGCGACCTGCGCGTTCCAACGCAGGACCTGTGCCGCCGCCAGCGACCGGGTGGCGTGGGCGACGTCGCGGAAGCTCCGCCACGCCTTGAGTCGCTCCTCCAGCGCCCGGACGGCCTTCACGTGGTCCTCCCCGCTGGCTGCGGCGCCAGCGCTGTCTCGGCAGCCTCCTTCAGGGCGTCGAGCTGGGCCTGGGGCGGGAGGTGCCCTTGCTCCAGCTCGCTCCAGGCGGCGGGATCGCGCTCACGCATGGCCGCCAGCGCCCGATCCAGCGCGTCGTCCAGCTCGTCGACGGGGATCTGCGCGACAGCGTCGGTGTCGAGCGCGAGCACCTGCGCCACGGACTCGGCCCACCCCAAGGCTTCGCCTCGCTCCTGGCGCAACGCGCGGCGCACGCGACGCCCCCACTCGATCAGCTGCTGCGCCTCGCTCTCCAGGCGAGAGCCGAAGCGGGCGAAGACCTCGAACTCGAGGAACTGGGCGTATTGGTTCTTCAGCGGCCCCGCCACGCGCTTGAGCGCCTGGGGCTGGGCCTTGCCGCCGACGCGCGAGACCGAGAGGGACACGTCCACGGCCGGGATCTGGTCGGCAGCGGCCAGCGCCGTGTCGAGCCGGATCTGCCCGTCGGTGATCGACACGATGTTCGTGGGGACGAAGGCGGAGAGATCCCCGGCCTGGGTCTCGACGATCGGGAGCGCGGTCAGGGAGCCCCCGCCGCTGGCGCGTCCGAGCTGGGTCGCCCGCTCCAGCAGGCGGGCGTGGGCGAAGAACACGTCCGCCGGGAAGGCCTCGCGACCTACGGGACGGCCGAGGAGGAGGGCCAGCGAGCGGTGGACGTGGGCGTGGGTCGTCAGGTCGTCGTAGACGATCAGCACGTCGCGCCCGGCGCGCATCAGGTCCTCGGCCATGGCGGTGGCGCTGTAGGGGGCCAGGTGGATCAGCCCGAGCGGGTCGTCGGCGTCCGAGGTGACGACGAATCCGCGCTCCAGCACGCCAGCCGCGCGCAACCACTCGACGTTGGCGGCGACCTCGGCGCCGCGGCGGCCAACGGCGACGTAGATCGCGACCACGTCGGGGTCCTGCGCGGCGAGGATGTCCAGGCAGAGCTCCGTCTTGCCGGTCGAGCGGTCTCCGACGATGAGCTGTCGCTGGCCCCGGCCCACGGGGATCATGGTGTCGAGGACGAACACGCCGGTCCGCAGCGGCCGCGAGACCGGCTCCCGCTCCTCGAGCGCGATCGGCGGCCCGTCCACCAGCACCCGGCGCCGGGCCCGCAGCGGCCCCTGGCCATCGCGTGGTTGGCCCAGCGGGTCGACGACCCGGCCGATCAGCTCGGGTCCCGCCGGGACGTCGAGCACGCGCCCCAGCCGGCGTACGGGGTCGCCGGCCTCGACCTGCTCGGGGTCACCCATGAGCACGAGGCGCATGACGTCGCGGGTGATCGCGTCCACCCGGGCCGCCACGCCGTTCACGTCCAACAGCTCTCCGGCGAGGGGCTCGTCCAGCCCGGTCGCCAGGGCGACCCCGTCACCCGCCCGGATCACCCGCCCCAAGCGCACCAGGTCGACGCGGGGGCGGGCGCGGTCCAGCCCGCGGCGAAGGCGCTCCAGCGCCTCCGCGCCTGACTGCTGGTGCTCCTGCTCGCGCTCGGTCACGCGGGCTCCTCGGCCGCGTTGGCCTCGTCCAGCTCGGTGAGCCAGCGCTTCAAGGCGGCCCCGGCGCTGGCGTCGACCTCCAGGTCGCGGAAGGCGAAGCGGACGCCGCCGACCAGCTCCGGGTCGGCGTCGGTCTGGAGCGCGCAGCGGTCGTGGAGCACCTTGCCGACGACCTGCCGCACGTCGTCAGGGTCGGCGTCCGGGCTGGTCCAGAGGCGGACGGTGGCGTCCTGCGGCAGCGCCCCCGCCTCCAGGAGACGCCGCGCGCCCTCTCGGGCGTAGGCCGTGGCGATGCTCGTCTCCGACATGCCCGCCACGACCTTGGCGGCGCCCTGGACGGAGAGGGCCACCACCTGATCGCGCAGACTCTCCAGCGAGCGGAGGCGGGCGAGCTCGAGGTCCGTCTGGTGGCGTTCCCGCGCCTGGTCCATGTCGCGTCGAGCGGCGGCGACGATGTGCTCGGCCTTCTCCTCGGCCTCCCGGCGGACCTCCGCTCGCAGCCGCTCCCCCTCCTGCTCGGCGCCCGCGATCTTGGCCCGGTACTCGTCGCGCAGCGCGGCCGCCTCGGCCTGCTGCGCGGCGAGCTCGGCGTTGCGCTGCTCGATCTCGGACCGGCGCGCGGCGAGGGCCTCGCGGACGGGTCGGAACAGGAAGCGGCCGAGCAGGACCATCAACACCACGAAGTTGAGGAGCTCGAACAGGACCAGGCGCCAGTCGATGGACACGTCGTCGACCTAGGGGAGGAGGGGGTTGGCGAACAGGAGGATCAGCGCGATCACCAGGCAGTAGATCGCGGTCGACTCGACCATGGCCATGCCGACGAACAGCGTGCGGGTCAGGGTCGAGGCCGACTCTGGTTGCCGCGCGATGGCGTCCAGCGCGGCTGCCAGGCCGCGCCCTTCGCCGAGGGCAGAGCCGATCGACCCGAGCGCGACCGTGAACCCGGCCGTGGCGATGGAGATGAACGTGATCAGGGCTTGGTCGCTCATGCGGCCTCCTGGGGGGTGCGATCGCGCCGCTCGACTTGAACGGCGGCCGCGATGTAGACGGCGGCGAGGATCCCGAAGATGTAGGCCTGGATCAGGCCAGTGAGCAGACCCAGCACGAGCAGCGGGACGGGCACCAGCACGCCCGCGACCAGCAGCACGATCGCCCCGATCATTTGTCCGCTCATGACGTTCCCGAACAGGCGGACGCAGAGCGCGAGGGTGCGCGTCAGCTCGCCGATGATGTTCAGGGGCAGCAGGATCGGGCTCGGCTTGGCGTAGCGGCGCAGGTACTCCCACAGGCCGTGTCGGCGGATCCCGAAGTAGGGGACGGCGACGAACACCACCAGGGCCAGGGCGACCGCGGTCGAGAGCTCGGCCGTGGGTGGCCGCAGGAAGGGCACCACCGAGAGGCAGTTGCTGACGGCGATGAACAGCATCAGGGTCCCGATCAGCGACACGTAGGGCGTGGGGTCTTCCTCCACGACCTCCGAGACCGTCTGCTCGATCCAACCCGCGAACAGCTCGATCCCCGTCTGCCAGAGCGTGAGCCCCGAGGTCTGCAGCCGCCTGGATGCAAGGGCGCACAGGCCGACCAGGAGCACCGTGAGCCCGAGCGTGATGAACACGACGTCGGGGACGTCCCAGCCGAGAATGGGGATCGTGAACTGCGGGTTCACGAGGTGACCTCCGCGGTCGGGTGGCCCTGTGACAGCCGCCAGCGCGCAGCGAGCCCGCCCAGGACGAAGCCCACCAGCCCGCCGCAGAGCGGGAGGAGGCCCCCGAAGCTCGAGGCGAAGAGCAGGCCCGCAGGCAGGGCGACCCGGAGGGGCGCGCCGAGGAGCAGGGACGCCGCGCTCTGCCGCTCGACCGCGCCTTCGACCCCCTTGAGGAGGAGCCGGGCGTGGACGGCCGCCGAGAGCGCGCCGGCCAGGAACCACAGCGAGACGATCAGCAGCGCGTTCATGTCCCGTTCTCCTCAGCCTCCTGGATCGTCCTCCAGAAGAAGTAGCCGCCCATGCCCAGGCCCAGGAAGAGGAGGCCGATGGCCCAGGTGATCCCCGTGTCGAGGCGCATGTCGATCAGGTGACCCAGGAATGCCCCCAGGACCGGCGGCAGGGCGATCAGCCAGCCGAGCGTCCCCACCTGGGCGACGGTCCGCCACAGGCTGCCCGCGGGCTCTCGTGAGGCCCTCAGGCGCTCGGTCTTCTGCCGCTCGATCCGATCGATCAGCACGCGGTCGGTGGGATGGCGCGAGCGGGGGAGCCCCTCGTCCTCGGGGGCCTCAGGCTCCCCCTGGGGCGGCGTCGCCGGCTGCTGCGCGTCTTCCGGGCGAGGCGGGGACTCGGTCACCGGGTCACCTCCCGCTGGAGCCCGACCAGCGCGCGCCGGGTGGCCGCGTCGTAGCGCTGGAGTTGGCTGCGAACGTCGCGCTCGACGTGCGCGCGGCGGTGGAAGCGCTCGCGGAGCTGGTCGAGGAGCTGATCGAGGTCTGCGGCCCGGGCGGCCCAGCGGGTGACGATCCGCACCTCGCCTGCCTGGATCCAGGCGAAGCCGCCCTCGGTCGCGAGGAACGACTCCCCCGGAGCGTCCCCGACGGTCTCGACCGTCAGGGCGCCTGGCCGGACCACCGTCAGCGCCGGCTCGTGGCCCGGCTGGACGCCGCGATAGCCGTCGGGGCCGTCCAGGCGGAGGTAGACCACGTCTTCGACGACGTGCTCGCCGAGCGGTGTGGTGACGAGGAGCCGCAGCGTCGCGCTCACGCATGCGCCTCCTGGTACCTGCGCCGCAGCTCATCGAGCGTGCCGCCCATGTAAAGCGCCTGCTCGGGCAGGTCGTCGCAGTCTCCGCGCAGGATCGCCTCGCACCCGTCGAGGGTCTCCTCCAGCCGGACGAAGGCGCCGGGACGCCCGGTGAACGACTCGGTCACCGAGAAGGGCTGGGTGAGGAAGCGGCGCAGGCGGCGGGCGCGGAACACGGCCTGGCGGTCCTCGGGCGCCAGCTCGTCGGTGCCCATCAACGCGATGATGTCCCGCAGCTCCTCGTACTTGGCGAGGACGCGACGCGCCTCGGCGGCGATCCGCGAGTGGCGAACGCCGACCACCTCGGGACGCAGCAGGGTCGACGTGCTGCGGAGCGGATCGACCGCGGGGTAGAGCCCCTCGCTGGCGGCCTCGCGGGAGAGGACCAGGAACCCGTCGAGGTGGTTGAACACCTCGGCAACGGCCGGGTCGGTGATGTCGTCGGCGGGGACGTAGACCGCCTGGACGCTGGTGATCGCGCCGCGCTCGGTGCTGGCGATCCGCTCTTGAAGCCGGGCGATCTCGACGGCGAGCGTCGGCTGGTAGCCGACCCGCGAGGGGGGCCGGCCGAACATGCCGCTGACCTCGTTGCCCGCCTGCACGAAGCGGAACACGTTGTCGATGAACAGCAAGACGTCCTGGCCGGCCTCGTCGCGGAACCACTCGGAGACCGTCAACGCGGCCAGGCCTGTGCGGTACCGGATCCCGGGCGTCTCGCCCATTTGCCCGTAGAGGAGCACCACGTTGGGGAGGACCCCCGAGCCCTCCATTTCGAGCCACAGCTCGCGGGCCTCGCGCGAGCGCTCACCGATCCCCGCGAACACACTGACACCACGGTGGTAGTGCACCGTGTTCTGCATCAGCTCCATCATGAGGACGGTCTTCCCCACGCCGGCCCCGCCGAACAGGCCCGTGTTCCCGCCGCGCGGCAGAGGCGTGAGCAGGTCGATCACCTTGAGCCCCGTCTCGAACACGGCCCGCGCAGGGCGCCGAGCCGTGAGGTCGGGGGAGGGGCGGAGGATCGACCACCGATCGCCGCCGATCGCGTCGCCACCGTCCAGGGGCCGACCCAGGAGGTCGAAGACTCGCCCACGGACCTCCTGCCCGACCGGCACACGGAGCGGGCCGCCGGTCGGGGCGACGCGGTCTCCGACGGCGAAGCCGCGCGTGTCCCCGAAGGCCAGCGCGCGCACGTGGTCGGGCTCGTTGTGGAGCATGACCTCCAGCAGGAGCGGGCGGCGTCCGGGGCGGTTCAGCTCGAGGACGTGGCCAATGGTCGGCAGGTCCCCGGCCTGCTGGACCGGGAACTGCACCTCCACCACGGCTCCGTCGAGTGTCGTCACCCTTCCATCCATTGCGAACGACTCCTCAGGCTCAGTGCGAGTGCCCGGCGTGATTGCTGGCTGTTCGCTCTGCGTCATGCGAATGGGCGGGCGAGGCAGGCTGGGTGTTCCGGACACCGACGCCGTGGCCATAGACCAACAAGGCGCCGCGGTCCGCTCCGAGCACGGTCAGGAGGCAGCAGACGAGCAGCAACCCCACCGGAATCCACCGCCTGCCCCGACGTTCGGGCCGCCGGCACCACCAAGCGGCTCCACCCGCTCCCAGGGAGACCAGGAGCGCTGCCAGCATGAGGTTGCGATGGTCGTGAATGAGCTCGTGACCGGGGTGGTCGTGACCCATAGCGTCGGAAGCCAACCAACCGGTGAGGGCTGCAGCCAAGCCAGCGAGCACGCTGGCCCCGAGCAGCGCCGTCCCAAACTGGTAGGCCTTGTCGTCCTTCTTGAGGTAGGCGAAGGCCATGACCACCAAGGCCACGGGCCATAGCGCCACCGGGAAGTGGACGAAGAGGGGGTGGATGTTCGGCGCGGCATCGAGCCCGGGGAGGACGGAGTCCATGCTTCCTCCAGTGCGCTGAACCGTGTGCACATTTCAGGCCACAGTCAGCAACGTGGCGCCGCCGTCCGCAGCGAACCCGCGAACCTGCGCTGCGTTTCAGGTCTGCAAGTTCCCCGTCCTCTGGGAAGCAGGTCCTGTTTCAGATCTGAAATGCCACCCCCACACTCCCTTGTTAGAAGGTCGAGGTGCGAGGCACTCCAATTGCAATTACCGTCGAGAGCGATGACTGAGGACACGACGAACGGGGCGAGAGGTTGGCGGCTGGGTCTGCGCCACCGAATCCTCGTGCTCGTCTTCCTGGTCCCAGCCTCGGTCCTGGTGGTCGGCCTCCCGCTCCTGTTCGTCTCCCAGCACCGCAGGGCAGAGGCGGAGTTCAAGGACCGGCTTCGGTCTGAGGCAGACGTGCTGGCGCTGGCATTGGCGGATCCTTGCGAGCGGGAGTGCCTCCATGAAGTGGAGCCTCCTGTTCAGCAGCTGCTGCAGAACGAGCCTGCGCTCATCTCCGTCGAGATCTTCGACCCCAAGAGCGGGACTCTGCTGGGCGCGTGGGGAGCGACGGGGCCAAAGCCAAGCGCGGCACAGCTCGGCAGTCCTGCGGGCAAGGTCTGGATCGAGGAGGAAGGAGAGGCGAACAGTGCGCTCCACGCTTCGGGGCACGTGTTCGCTGCCACCACGCCCCTCGCGACGAAGCGCTGGAAGGGCGAGGAACACCCCGTCCTGCGCCTGCGCGGCAACTCCCGCGCCTACAACGAGCGCGTGGTCCACATGCTGCTCCTGGCGTTGATACCGGGTGGCGTAGCAGGGGTCGGCGGGCTGCTCTTGGCGTTCTGGCTCAACCGGCGGCTGCGGAGCGCCGTGGCTTCGCTGCAGGATGCGACAGCGCGCATTGCGCGAGGAGAACTCACCGAGCGTGTGAACGTCCGCACGGGAGACGAACTCGAGGACCTCGGTGAGGCCGTCAATCGGATGGCAACGGAGTTGGCGGAGCAGCGCGCCCGCTTAGACCGGAACGCGGAGGTCCTGGAAGAGAAGCTCAGCGCGCGCAGCCTCGAGCTCGAGAAGGCCAGGACCATTGCGGTCAACCAAGAGCGGATCGCGGCGATGGGAGTCCTTGCCGCGGGCGTCGCTCACGAGATCGGAAACCCACTCACCGCGATCTCTGCTGTCGTTCAGGGCATGCGCCGCCGAGAAGAGGGCGGCGGCAAGGTCGAGGTCCTGGCCGAGAACCTGGACCGAATTCGGCAGATCGTCCGCAGCTTGGTCGACTACGCCCGGCCCCCAGCCAACGACTGGCGTTCCTTGTCACTGAACGACCTGCTGCGCCGGACCTTGTCGCTGGTGAGCATGGACCCGCGCGCCAAGGAGGTCGACATGTCGACCGAGCTCGACCCGGAACTCCCCCGCGTCCGCTCCGTCGAGGACAAGGTCCAGCAGGTGTTCCTCAACCTGCTCCTGAACGCTTTGGACGCGCTGCCCGAGGGCAAGGGGCGGGTTCAGGTGACGAGCCGGAGCGAAGGCGATGAGGTCTGTGTACTCGTCGACGACAGCGGCCCCGGCGTGCCAGCCGAGCTGAAGGAGCGCATCTTCGAGGCCTTCTTCACGACCCGCGTGGAGCACGGCGGCACGGGGCTGGGGCTCGCCGTGAGCGCGTCCCTGGCCGACGAGCTGGGCGGGCGCCTGGAGGTCGGAGACAGCCCGCTTGGCGGGGCACGGTTCACGCTGTGTCTACCCGTCAGCGCTTCGGAGGAGCGTGCCGTATGAACGTCAAAGGCGCGGTCCTGGTCGTGGACGACGAGCGCGCAATCCGCGAGGAGATCGGCGAAGCGCTGGAGGAAGCCGGCCATGAAGTCCGGCTGGCGCGAAACGCAGAGCAGGCGCTGGCCCTCCTGCGCGAGGCGCCAGCAGACGTCCTCCTCTCTGACTTGCGCATGCCGGGTATGGACGGTGTGGCGCTCCTCAAGGAAGTGCGGCGTGAGCGGCCGGAAGTGTCCGTCTTGCTCATGACCGCTTTCGCCTCGGTGGAGACAGCGGTCGATGCGCTCAAGGCGGGTGCGTCGGACTACCTGCTCAAGCCGCTGGTGATCGACGAGCTGTTGACCAAGGTCGCGCACCTGCTGACCTTCCAGCACCTCTCGCGCGAGAACCGACGGCTCAAGGAGGAACTGTTGCGGAGCGGCGGCGAGTGCCACGTGGGCGCGAGCCCTGCCATGACCGAGGTTGCCCGGACCGTGGCCAGGGTGGCGCCGACCCGCTCCACCGTGCTGATCACGGGCGAGAGCGGCACGGGCAAGGACGTGGTCGCGAAGACCCTCCACCGCCTGAGCCAGTTGAGCGACAAGCCCTACGTGGTGGTCGATCTGGGCGCGATCCCCGAGGCGCTGTTGGAGTCCCTGTTGTTCGGGAGCGTGAAGGGTGCGTTCACCGGTGCGGCCGGCCGCAAGGGCCTGTTCCAGTCCGCGGACGGAGGGACGTTGTTCCTGGACGAAATCGGAAACCTGTCCCTGGAGGCGCAGGCGAAGCTGCTGAGGGCGATCGAGAGCGGCGAGGTGCTGCCCGTGGGTGGAACCCAGCCCGTGCGGGCCAAGTTCCGCCTGCTCGCGGCGACCAATCGTGACCTGGAAAAGGCCGTGGAGGCTGGGGAGTTTCGCCAGGACCTCTACTACCGCCTGAACGTGGTCCAGCTTCAGCTCCCGCCGCTTCGCGACCGCAGGGAGGACCTGCCGGGGCTGGCCCAGTGCCTGCTCACGAAGCTCAACGCCAGCTTGCGGACCAACTACTCGGAGGTCGACCCGGAGGCTTTGCTGCAGCTCATGGGCCACGACTGGCCCGGCAACGTCCGAGAGCTGCAGAACGTCCTGGAGCGGGCCATGGTCCTGGGAGACGGCATGACGATCCGCCCCGAGGACCTCCCCCTGGGCAAGGAGGAACCCGACGCGGTCGACATGGACCTCCGCCGCGCGGTCCGCCGTTTCGAACGAGGACACATTCAGCGCGCGCTAATCGCGGAAGGGTGGAGCCGCAAAGACGCGGCCCGCAGCTTGGGTATCAGTACGACCTCGCTCTGGCGGCGGATGACCGAGTTGGGAATCGAGGAGCCAAGCGCCTAAGGCTTCTGGGCCCCGACTTGCAAGCACACCTGGTCGAGGTGCGACGTCTGATTGGCACCCCTGCGGGCCTCCGGTACCCTGGCTCACGTCCATGGTCCGGGCCGCGGAGGTCGCCAGGTGCCGAAACCATGTGGCACGCTGTCTACCTCCGCGGGCAGTCGGCGTCAATCGGTTGGAGAGTGCGCCGTTCCGTCCCGAGGCCTCACTCCTTCTGGCACAACCGGCACGGCTCGACGATCGCGTCGCACTTGTCGCAGTAGTGGACCGTCTCGTCGAACTCCGTCCCTGCGTCCATTGTCTTGCAACGAGGGCAGAAGTGTCTCTTGTAGGTGAGGCCTTCGAAGACGAATGTCCGCGTTTCGGTTCTGCACTCCGGACAGACCTGACTCGTGTCCTCAGAGACGAGCTCCCCAGGCGTTTGGCAGCCGGGTGCTGCCGAGATGAGCAGCCCTATGACGATCGGCAGCAACCAGCTCGTAGATCGTCGTTTCATTCGTCTCCACTTCATACGAGTGCCTTGCCTACGATTCGGGTCCGGGCCAGGGTGAGAGGGACGCACGCCTCGGCCCAAACTCCGAAGGGCGGTTCTGAGGCGAAGGCCACGAGTGTAACGGGTAGGCCTTTCACGTCTGAAAGTCCGAAACCTGGGTTCTGCCTTGCTGCGGCGAGCCCTGGAGCGCTGGCCCTCCAACCCGTTCCCTCTCATGCGACACCACTGCTTGCCGCACTTGGCAGGAGTTCCTACCCTCGAGCGCTCGAGGCCAGACGCATTCAGATTTCACATCTGAAAGGCACTTGCTCTCCCCCCAAACGGAGCAACGGCATCTCTGAAGTGGTCCCGAAGCTGCTTAGGATCCGCTCCACCCCTAACTCAGGAGAACCCATGCGCATTCAGCCACTTCCCTTCCTCCTCCTTCTGACCCTGTTCCTTCTGCCTGCCAGTGCCTTGGCTCAAGGCACGAAGGACACGGCGGCAGACCCATACACGCTGACGACCTGCCCGATCTCAGGCAAGAAGCTGGGCAGCATGGGGGATCCCGTCGTCAAGTCCTACGACGGACGAGAGGTTCGCTTCTGCTGCGGCGGCTGCGTTGGGACCTTCGAGAAAGACAAGGCCAGTCAATTCAAGAAGATCAATGACAAGCTGATCGCTGACCAGAAGGCCCACTACCCGATCCCTGTGTGCGTCGTTTCCAAGGAGTCTCTCATGGAGAACGGCGAAGACGCTGGCATCGATGTCGTCGTCGGGAATCGCCTGGTTCGCCTCTGCTGTGAGGGCTGCACGAAGAAGCTGCTCAAGAACCCCAAGAAGTACTTGGCCCGGCTGGATAAGGCGATCGTGAAGGTCCATCGCAGCAAGTACCCACTCGACACCTGTGTCGTGGGCGGCGGCAAGCTCGGCTCAATGGGCAAGCCCGTCGAGACCGTGATTGGGAACCGCCTGGTTCGTCTCTGCTGCAAGGGTTGCTTGCCGAAGCTTAAGGCCAACCCGCACAAGTATCTGCCGAAGCTTGACGCGGCGTGGAAGCACAAGGCGGGCGCGAAGAGCCCCCACAAGGGGCACGAAGGCCAAGGCCACAACAAGGGCGGTCACGACCACAGCAAGCACAAGCACTAGTAGGCGGACTAGGGATCCAGGCTGCCCGCCATTGCGGCGGGCAGCCAGTCAGTCCGTCTAGGTCGCGGAGGTGACGAGGCGCCCGCCACGCTGTCTGTCTCTCAAGGACGGTGACCCCGGGGCTTCTTGCACGAGCAGTCCACGCAGCCATGCTCGGCGCACATACGGCAGAAGCCGAGGACCTCCTTGCGAAGGGCCTTTCGCGCCCGATGCACGCGCACCCCGGCGTTGTTCGCGGTGATCCCAACCTCCTGCGCGTAGTCTGCGAGCGACTTGCCCGCCAAGTCGACCTGCTCGAGGGCCATGGAGTAGTCGGGCTTCAGAGTGTCGACCAGGGCGCGGACGCACTGGCAGACCTGCTCGACGTGGCTCGGATTGGGCTCCGAGGCCTGCTCCAACTGCTGGGCATATTCGGTGAGGCGGCGATCGGCGACCGCGGCGCGGCGGCTGCGGTCGATGATCGCGTTGCGCAGGACTCGATAGAACCAGGCGACGGCCGCCTCCTCGTCGCGGATCGAGTCGGCGCGCTCCACGGCTTTGGCCAGCGACTCCTGGAGGATGTCCTCAGCCAGGTCGCGGTCTCCCACCCGCCGCTCCAGGAACCCCAGGAACGCGCGTCGCTCCGCGAGCAGGCGGGCTGGGATACCCCCGTCGTCGGTCACGGGCGACTCAACTCATGGCTAGGCAAGGGCATGGCGAATTCCTGGCCCAAGTGTAAAGCCCCCAGAGGCGCTGCGTCTGCCCGGGTGAGAGGAGCAGACCATGCAATCCACTGACGAGACGACCCAGCGACCCATTGATCCCGTGTGCGGTATGTCGGTTGATCCGGCCCGTGCGGCTGGGCGAGCGGTTCATGAGGGACAGGAGTATTGGTTCTGCAGCAAGTCCTGCGAGGCGAAGTTCATTGCCGAGCCGGCGAAGTACGTGAAGCCGTCGAAGCCGGCCTGCTGCGATGGGCACGGTGGGCACGAGACCAAGGCTCCGGTGAGCTCGACGAGCCCCCACCACGCCAGCGAGGCCGATTACACCTGCCCCATGCACCCGGAGGTGCGGCAGTCCGGTCCAGGCTCGTGCCCCGAGTGCGGAATGGCCCTCGAGCGGGTCGCGCCGCTCACCCGATCGCGGAAGCGGCAGTACACCTGCCCCATGCACCCCGAGGTCGTCCAGAACGGCCCCGGCTCTTGCCCGATCTGCGGCATGGCCCTGGAGCCGCTGGAGGCCGGCGAAGAGGATGAGCAGGACCCTGAGCTGACCAGCATGTCGCGTCGGTTCTGGATCAGCGCAGCGCTGACCCTGCCGGTCTTCGGGGTGGCCATGTCCGAGATGATCCCAGGCCAACCGCTACAGGCCCGCGTCTCCGCGCAGGTCTTGGTCTGGCTCCAGCTCGCCCTGGCGACCCCCGTCGTCCTCTGGGGCGGCTGGCCCTTCTTCCAGCGCGGCTGGGCCTCGATCAAGACGCTCAAGCTCAACATGTTCACGCTGATCGCCCTCGGCACCGGAGTCGCCTACGCCTACAGCCTGGTGGCGACCCTCGCCCCAGGGCTGTTCCCGCCTGCCTTCAAGCAGCACGGGGTCGTTCCGGTCTACTTCGAGGCGGCCGCCGTGATCACGACGCTGGTTCTGCTCGGGCAGGTGTTGGAGCTCCGCGCCCGCGCCGCGACCTCTGGCGCGATCCGAGCGTTGCTGGACCTGGCGCCGCCGACCGCGCGCAAGCTCCTCGACGACGGCTCCGAGCGGGACGTCCCCTTGGAGGAGGTGGTGGCCGGAGACCGGCTCCGAGTCCGGCCCGGAGAGAAGGTGCCGGTCGACGGCACCGTCGTCGAGGGCTCCGCGTCCGTTGACGAGTCCATGGTCACCGGGGAGCCGGTGCCGGTGAAGAAGGCGCCTGGCGACCCGGTGACGGGCGGCACCGTGAATGGCACCGGCGGCTTCGTCATGCAGGCCGAGCGCGTGGGCGCCGACACCCTCCTGGCCCAGATCGTGGGCATGGTCCGCGAAGCCCAGCGCAGCCGGGCTCCGATCCAGCGCCTGGCTGACCTGGTCGCCGCCTGGTTCGTGCCCGCTGTGCTGGTCGTCGCCGTCGTGGCCTTCGTGGTCTGGCTCCTGGTCGGTCCGTCGCCCGCGTTCAGCTACGCGCTCTTGAGCGCGGTGGCTGTGTTGATCATTGCCTGCCCCTGCGCGCTCGGGTTGGCCACGCCGATGTCGATCATGGTCGGGACGGGGCGTGGTGCGGGCGCCGGTGTCCTGATCAAGAACGCCGAGGCGCTCGAAGTGCTGGAGCGCGTCGACACGCTGCTGATCGACAAGACCGGGACCCTCACCGAGGGGAAGCCCAAGGTGACCGACGTGGTCTCGCACGGTGACGTGACCGAGGAGGAGCTGCTCCGCCTGGCGGCGAGCCTGGAGCGCGCGAGTGAGCACCCCCTGGCGGTCGCGGTCGTGGCTGCGGCGGAGGAGCGAAGCCTCTCCTTGGTGACTCCCGCCGAGTTCGACTCCGTGACCGGCAAGGGCGTGCACGGTCACGTCGACGGTCGGGCGGTGGCCCTTGGGAATGAACGCATGATGGAAGATTGCGGACTGTCGGTCGAAGCGCTGGCAGACGCTGCTGAAAGTCTGCGCAACGGTGGCGCGACGGTCGTCTACGTGGCGGTCGACGAAGCCCTGGCGGGACTGCTGGCCGTGGCGGATCCGATCAAGGAGAGCACCCCCGAGGCGATCCGGTTGCTGCGCGACGAGGGCCTGCGCGTCGTCGTGGTGACGGGCGACAACCGCGCCACCGCAGAGGCCGTCGCCAGCCAGCTCGGGTTGGACGAGGTCGAGGCTGAGGTCCTCCCCGAGGACAAGGGGAACGTGGTCAAGCGGCTCCAGGCCGAGGGGCGGGTCGTCGCCATGGCGGGTGACGGCGTCAACGATGCGCCGGCCCTGGCCCAGGCCGACGTCGGGATCGCCATGGGGACGGGCACGGACGTGGCCATGGAGAGCGCCGGGGTGACCCTGGTCAAGGGCGACCTGCGCGGGATCGTGCGCGCTCGCCGCCTCAGCCGGGCGACGATGAAGAACATTCGCCAGAACCTGTTCTTCGCGTTCGCCTACAACGCCCTCGGCGTGCCGGTGGCGGCCGGGGTGCTCTACCCCGTGTTCGGGCTGCTGCTCAGCCCCATGATCGCTAGCGCCGCCATGAGCGCGAGTTCCGTCTCGGTGATCGCAAACGCGCTGCGGTTGCGCAGGACGGCACTCTGATTTCGCCACGGGCCCAGATCGCGGCGCTCCTGAGTGCGGCTCTCCTCCTCGAGCCCAGGGCCGGCCGAGCGGCAACCAGACCGCGGGGCGGCGTGTCCAGCGCAGTTTCACTGGCACTCGCTATCGCGCGCGTGGTGTGGTGCGTTCGTTGCTCATCGAGGTGCATGGGAAGGGCCTGGTCGAGTTGCTGGCCGTCGCTCAGCTCAGGGATCGACCTGCACGCCGGTTGTCTGCCCCCCAAATCTAAAGCCGGACAAGTGGCCCCCATTTTGGCCCCCCACCCCCTCCGGAACGCAAATGGGCCCTCCGAGGAGGGCCCATAAACGGCGACCTAGTCGCTTGTTGCACGTAAGCGGGCAATGGGACTCGAACCCACAACCCTCAGCTTGGGAATACCGCCGAGCGATTGTGCCCAGCCGTGCCCCAGTGGGGCTAAACGTGAAGTGGGCAAAGCGTTGCGCGTCATCGACCCGTGCCCTCATGGGCCCCCATGGGGCTGTTCATGCCGATGGAATGGCATGAAAAATGGCCTGTACGCCGCCTCCTGTTCTGTGGTGCCGAAGCACCGCTACGGACTGCGGCGCCGCGACTGGAGCGGCTTCGACGGCTTCGAGGCCTACGTCTGGACCTCGGTGCTGGCGGGCAACCTGGTGACCTTCGCGTGGCGCGAAAGCGAAGACCCGAGTTGATGCTTGATGAATCCGCTCAGCTCGACGTCGTGCACCCAGCCGAGCTCGCGCTGCGTACGCAGCACGGGCAGCAGCCGTCTCGGCAGCGTCCCAAGGCGCAGCCTCGGGTCGGCACCTGCGGAGAGCCGTCTGCTCGCGCGACGAGCTCCGCCGCGCCCAACTCAACCGCGCGGCGACTCGTGTGGGTCGCTCGTCAGTCCATTTCGGGACGGGCTGTAGCTAAATTTAGGACGACAGGCCGAAAGGAAGTGTTACGAACCTGCTAAACCAGGGAGCAACTCTTTCAAACCCCCGGTCAACATCTGAATCCCCACGGCCACAAGGATTAGACCCATGACACGGGTCACCACGTTGAGCCCGGTGGGTCCCATACGCTCCGAGATCGAGTCCGCGAGGCGCAGAGGGATCCAGAGTGCGACGCAGAAGAGCACCACGACCCCTGCCAGCAAGCCTCGGGCGCTCCAGTCAGGGCACTGACTCGCGGTGACGATCATGAGGCTGATCGCTCCTGGCCCCGCGATGAGGGGTATCGCCAGGGGCACGATCGCGACGTCCTCTTTGCTCTGGGCGTGCTCGAACTCCTTCGGTGTCTGCCGTGCATGGCTGGTTTGCGCGTGGAGCATGGCGATAGACATGCTCATGATCAGGATCCCTCCACCTGCCCGAAAGGCAGGGACTCCGATCCCGAAAGTAGCGAGGAGGCTATCGCCGATCCACACGGCGCCCACGAGGATTATGGCCACCGCGACAGCACAGCGACGGATCGTCTTGCGGCGCTCGTCCTGCGAGATGTCGGAGGTCATGGCAAGCAACGGGGGAATGGCCCCGATGGGGTTGGTGATCGCCATGAGCCCAACGAAGGCCTTCGCGTAGAACAGAACCTCGGGTTTCACGTCGACCACTGGACTCCTGCGGCTTGCAAACCTGAATCGGCGCGCGCCAGGGTAGCACCCGCAACCACGACCCCGGTGGCCGGTGGTCGAAGGGCATGCTCGGGCGGACACTGCTGGCGGAGGTTCGCATGTCAAGCCGCCGCCCTCGCAAGCGCCGAAAGCACTACCACCACGCTCGCAAGACGCCGCCGGGATCGCCCCCCGGGATCGCCACCCCCGAGCCAGCATCGCGGCCTGGCAGCCCTGCATCGGAAGGGGCGCCTGGGCCAGGGGGGGGACAGCTCAAGGCGATTGCCTATGGGCCGGAGTCGCTGAGTGAACACGACCTACAAAGCGGAGGGGAGGCGGAGTCAATCCGTGGTTCAGCGCCAGTCCTTTGGATCGACGTCGTCGGTCGGTGTGATTCCCATACCTTGGCCCAACTGAGTGGGCAGTTTCGGATCCACCCACTCGCGCTGGAGGACGTAGTGAACACCCACCAGCGCCCGAAGCTGAAGGAATACGACGAACACCAATTCCTCGTCTTGCGCGCTCCAACCCTGGAGACTCATGAAGACGGAGAGTCCGAGGTCCACAGCACGCAGGTGAGCATCTTTCTGGGCAGAGATTATGTCCTCACGGTTCAGGAGCACCAGAACCCTGCGTTCACGGTCGTCGCTGAACGAATTCGAGCGAAGAAGGGGAAGATCCGCTCGGGTGGCGCAGACTACCTGGCCTACGCCCTGGTCGACGCCATCGTTGACTTCTTCTTCCCCATTCTGCACCACCTGGGTGACGAGGTAGATCGGCTGGAAGAGGAGATCATCGAGGGGCGTTGCGGGGACGCGCTCCAGCGGATCTACGCGCTCAAGCGCGAACTCATGGAGCTTCGGAGGGTCGTCTATCCGCTCAGGGATGTGCTGGTCCACTTCTACCGGGGCGATGTGGAAATGGTCGAGTCAGGCACCCAGGTCTACTTCCGCGACTGCTACGACCACACCGTCCAGGTCATGGACGTCCTGGAGTCCATACGAGATACGGCCAGCAACCTGATGGACCTGCAACAAAACGCGATCGCGCAGCGCATGAACGAAGTCATGAAGGTGCTCACGATTATCGCCACCGTGTTCATTCCTCTCTCCTTCCTCGCTGGGCTCTACGGCATGAACTTCGATGGAAACGCGTCCCCCTGGAACATGCCCGAGCTTCGCTGGCGTTACGGATACCCGCTCGCCCTGGGCCTGATGGTTGCTGTGGCCTCCGGCATGGTGACCTACTTCTGGCGAAAGGGCTGGTTGACCTCGTCCACGACCATCCGCCGAGAGGCCAGCGCTCCAGACTCATGACTACGCGCCGGGGCTCCTCTGCACCGAACTGGCAGAGCCCAGGCCTTCCTGAGGACCCGCCTCGACGGCTGGTTGGCGCTCGATCCCGCGTCAATTCAAGGCTGTTCTGACGGTCGCCGTGGGGTGTTCCTGCCCAGTTCCGCCGTGATCGACCACGACACGATCGTCTGTCGCCGCGTGTCAGGACCGTTCTGGATTGACACGCCGCGTTCGTTCGCTGAAGCCGTCCTTGCCTTAGCCCCGCGTCACCTGAGCTATTCCATTCGGGCGATGATATCTTCCCACCTCATGGCTGACGCGCTCCGACCCCAGCTCTCCCGCACAGGGACGTCGCGTTCTTGACGGCGACGCGACCTGGCATATCGACGCGAAACCGCGCGCCCAAGAAGCAACTCGCGGTCGCCGTCAGCACTCTCGGAGGATAGGTGTTCCCGATCCAGAGCAGCGTTCTCAGCTGCAGGCCGCCCGCGGTCACGATCACCCTGATCGTCATCAACGTCGCCGTGTTCCTGTTTCAAGCCGGCCTGCCTGAGTACGTCTTGGACGCGTTCATCCAGGACTTTGGCCTGGTCCCGGCGCGCCAAACCTGGGCGCTCGAGCGCGCCCCCTGGCGTCTGGACTTGTGGGCCGTGCCCGCACTCACCTCTATGTTCTTGCACGGGGGCTGGGCACACATCGCGGGCAACATGGTCTTCTTGTGGGTCTTCGGAGACGGGGTAGAGAACCGCCTTGGACACGGGCGGTTCCTGGCCTTCTATCTCCTCACTGGCCTCGTCGCTGGTCAGACGCAGGCGCTCCTGGACCCGGAGAGCGCGATCCCGCTAGTGGGGGCCTCCGGCGCGATCTCTGGGGTCCTCGGCAGTTACCTGCTCCTCTACCCGCGCGCCTGGGTCACGGTCCTGCTCCCCGTGCTCTTCATTCCCTTCTTCTTCGAAGTCCCGGCCCTCCTGTTCCTGCTGTTCTGGTACTTCCAACAGCTGCTCTCGGGGACCCTGTGGGCCCTGAGCGACGCGGCGGCGCACGCCACGGGCGGCGTGGCTTGGTGGGCGCACATCGGAGGGTTCGTGGCCGGCCTGACCCTCTTGGGCCTGTTTCTCGACCGACAACACAAGGGGTATCGGCGCCGCGAGTACTGCGACCGCTACCGCTACAGCGAACGCTTCTGAGGCCTCATGACCGGAATGGGCGACCTGCTCTGGATCTTCTTCATCATCACGATGCTTCAGCCGATCCTCACCCAACGACTACTCGGCTCCCAGCGAATCCGGCTCATGCGGCGACTGGAGCGCGAGCGAGAGTCGCGCGTCATTCTCCTGGTGCACAGGCAGGAAACCATGGGCTTCCTGGGCTTCCCCTTCTTCAAGTTCATCAACATCGAGGACTCCGAGCAGGTGCTGCGCGCGATCCGGCTCACCGCCGACGACGTGCCCATTGACCTCGTCTTGCACACGCCCGGCGGGTTGGTGCTGGCGGCGGATCAGATCGCGCGCGCCCTGCGTGAGCACCCTGCCAAGGTCACTGTGTTCGTCCCCCACTACGCCATGAGCGGGGGGACCTTGCTCGCCCTCGCGGCCGACGAGATCGTCATGGACCCCCACGCGGTGCTGGGCCCAGTCGACCCTCAACTCGGCCGCCGGCCCGCGGCATCGATCGTGCGAGCCGTGGAGGCCAAACCCGTCGAACACGTCGACGACCAGACGTTGATCGAGGCTGACGTGGCGCGCATGGCTCTGCGCCAGGTGCGCGAGACCGTGAGGGCTCTGCTGGCTGGCAAGCTCGAGGGGCAGCGCGCCGACGAAGTCGCCGACACCCTCTCCCAGGGGACCTTCACCCATGACTACCCGATCACCTGCGAGCGCGCGCGCGAGCTCGGACTCACGATCAGCTGTGACCTCCCGGAGGGGGTCCACGAGCTGATGGCCCTCTATCCGCAACCTCAGAATCGCCGCCCGAGCGTGCACTACCTCCCGATGCCCTACGGGAGGAGAGGCGAGCGCGGCGAGCCGAAGTCAGAGCGCTCCAGAGCGTGACCGCGGTCGTCTCCCTCCTCGTCGTCGTCGTCTTGGCGTTCGTCGTGACCCGCGTGGCGACCGTCGCCCTGGTGCTGACCGGCATGTCGCCCGAGATGGCGCGATTCCAGGCTCGCTCGGCCTTTACGGGCTGCGGGTTCACGACGGCGGAAGCCGAGGCCGTCGTCAACCACCCCGTCCGCCGGCGGATCATCCTCACCCTGATGCAGCTGGGCAGCGCCGGAGTCGTGGGCGCTTGCGCCACCCTCTTCCTGTCGTTCGTGAACGTTAGTGACCGTGAGGCCTTGCTGGTCCGCTCCGGCGTGCTGTCGATTGGGCTGCTCGCCCTCCTCCTGATCGCGCGCAGCCGCTGGATCGAGCGGCATCTCGCCCGCGTCATCGCCCGGATCCTGCGGGTGGTCACGGACCTGGAAGTCCGTGACTACCGCGGGCTCCTGCGGCTGGCCGACGGATTCGCCGTCTCGGAGCTCCGGGTGGAAGAGGGGGATTGGTTGGCCGGCCGGACCTTGATCGAGCTGAATTTGCCCGCCGAGGGGATTTCTGTGCTTGGGATTCACCGCGACGACGGCGGCTACGTGGCCGTCCCGCGCGGGACGAGCACCGTCGAGGCCGGTGACCTGCTCGTACTCTACGGACACGGTGAAGCGATCACCGACCTCGACTCCCGGAGGCGAGGAAAGGCAGGTGAAGAGGCGCGCGCCGCAGCCGTGGCTCAGGAAGAGTCCCGCCAGCAGGAGCAGGACGCACAGGAGCAAGAAAGAGTTGGGTAGGGCGCTGCACACAATTGATCGAAAGAGGAACGCTCAATCAATCCCAATCGATCGAAGAGCGAGGCAACAGTGCCTCCTACGGAGACCACTCCCTGAGAGATAAAGTCAGCGAGCCATTTCTCAGGAAAGAGTTGGGTCCGGTTTGCCAGCGACACCTGCAAGATTCTGCTCGATCGTGGCGGTGATCCGAGAAAGTGGGAGATGGTTGGGATCGTGCCCGAACGGATCGTCAAGCTCAGCGGCCAACGACTCGATCGCGAACACCGGGAGGCTTACAAGTAGGACAACAATGGGGGTCAAGGGCCCGGCCTTCGCAATGATCCCGAGGGGCAGGGTAATGACGAATGCGAGCACGATCTGCCGCACTACGACCACATATCCTAGCGGTGTCGGCGTCCGCCTGATGCGCTCGGCTCCCCCGAGGAAATCAACCAGTGAGCAGAGCTGACGCTCCGCCAGCTGCGCCATGAACGGACTCAAGGGCGGGGTCGCTTCAGCGATCATGCCGGAGAGTTGACGCGCCGCGTGGAGCGGAGGGTGGTGGGCACTGGTGCACTCAGCAGCGACGCCCGCTGGCAAGAGACGATTGGCCTCGGCTTCAACGCTCTCGTCGCGGAGCCAACGGCGAGTCGCATGGGCGAAGACCACCACCCACCTCCCTGCCCGCTCACCGAGTTCCGCGTTGGCATGCTCAGTCAGGATGCGGTGTAGATTCCGCGAGGCGTTGACGATCCCTCCCCACAGCGTCCTGGCCTCCCAAAACCGTGCGTAGGCAGCGTTAGCCCGAAATCCTAGAGTCAGCGCGACGAGGATCCCGCCCACCTCGTGATAGGCAATCGGAGTCGCTATGCGCCACCCGCTCCTGTAAGCGACCACACACCCCACGGAGACTGCGAGGGTTGCAATGGTCTGCACCCACACCTCGCGGCGGAGGCTGCTGAGGGGTTGGAGCAGGAACCATTGCCAGCGATTTCGTGAGTAGTCGTACATTCGGTCTCTTTGGGGCCCGCAAAGGTAGCAGATCCAGATCGACTACCTACTGAGGTTCATTGAGTCGCCCTTGCAAGTAGGCGAGCACCTCGCGGAACTGCGCCCGCTCGCGCTCGAGGCGGTCGAGCAGGTGAAGGATCACCTCTTGGCCCGGGACGTTGACGTCCAGCTCCCGCTGCAGATTCCAGCAGATCCGCACGCGGTCCAGCGCGCGACGGGTGTATCGCCCCGACGGATCGGGGCGGACGACCTGAGCCTGCTCGAGGGTCAGGAGGAACTCCTCCGAGACGCCGAGCACGCGGACGACCTCGCTGCGCGCCAGCCGCTCCTCGCTCATCGAGCCCTCCCCAGAATCTCCTGACGGAGATCCGCGCCATAACGCTCGCCCAAGGCGCGAGCCGCCTCTCTAGCGGCCTCGTCGTCTTGGTCTACCTCGGGCACGCGGACCTGCAGCGTCACGTAGAGGTCTCCGTGCTCCCCCCCGCTCGCTGGCAGCCCTTTGCCACGCAGCCTCAGCTTTCGCCCCGTATTGGATCCGGGCGGGACCTTGAGGTCCACCGCCCCGTCCAGCGTGGGCGCCGAGACGGTCCCCCCGAACATGGCCTCTCCGACCGTCACGGGCAGGTCGTAGTGCAGGTCGCGCCCCTCGCGGCGGAACAGGGGGTGCGGCTCGATCCTCACCACTACGTAGAGGTCCCCCTGGGAGCCACCGCCGGAGCCTGCCGCGCCCTGACCCGAGAGGCGGAGGCGCTGACCGTCGTCGATGCCCGCCGGGATCTTGACCTCCAGGGTCACGGTGCGCTCAATTACGCCCTCGCCGCCGCAGGTCGCGCAGTCGGGCCCTCGCGACTCTCCGCTCCCCCCGCACGCGTCGCAGGGAGCCCGGAAGCGAATCGGCCCCTCGGCGACGTCTCGCGCCCCCGTCCCGCCGCAGCTGCTGCAGGTCTCCCTCCCCCCGGTCGCTCCGAGTCCCTGGCAGGGCTCGCAGCGCTCGGGCCGGGTCAGTCGAATGCTGCGCATGCTCCCCTTCGCGGCTTCCGCGAGGCTGATCGACAGCTCGGCCTCCACGTCGGCACCTCGACGGGCCCGGGGGCGCCGCGCCCTGCCTCGGCGCGCGCGACCCAGGAGGTCGCCGAACAGGTCTCCCAGATCGACGTCGCCTTCGAACGAGTAGCCGCCTTCGCTCGCGCGCGCGCCGTGCGCCGCAGACTCCTGCCAGCGCTTGTAGGCCCTGGCCTTCTCCGGGTCGAATCCGACCTTCGCGGCGTCCTCACCGAACTCGTCGTAGAGCGCGCGCTTTTCGGGGTCGGAGAGGACCTCATACGCTGCGCTGGCTTCCTTGAAGCGCTCCTCGGCGGCGGTGTCCCCCGGGTTGACATCGGGGTGGTGTTTCCGCGCCAGCTTGCGGTACGCCTTCTTGATCTCATCCTTGGTCGCGGAGCTCGTCACTCCTAGCACGTCATACAGCGATCTCGAGCTCACTCACTCACTCCCCACGATCCTCGGCCTGAGGCGCTGACGCCAAATGACGGAAGCCCAGGCTATCAAGAGCCGGCTAGCCGGCTAGTCACCCTCAACCTCGTCGAGGTCGAGGGACCAGCCCAGGTCGGGTCCCCAGTGTTCGACGAGCGCGCGAACCTGGATCAGGAACTCGTCGAGGTCGAATGGCTTATCGAGAACGGTCACTTCGAACTCCGACGCGCGCGCGTGGATCGCCGCATCTCCGAAGGCCGTGATCAGGAGGAATCGCGTCCGGGGGTCCCGCACGAAGTTCCACTCCAGCACCTCGACCCCGCTGGCGCGGGGCATGCGGACGTCGGAGACGACCAGGTCGTAGGGAGGATCTCGCTGCAGGTGCTCCCGCAGCTCGAGGCCGTCGGCGGCCTCGACGACGTGGTATCCCTCCCCGACCAGCGCCTCGCGGAGGAGCTCGCGAAACGCAGGCTCGTCCTCAGCCAGCAGGATCCGGGGAGGAGACGCCTCGTCCGGCCCCACCGGCTCCAGCGCCGCGGCGGGCTCGTTGTACGTGTCTAGTTCCGGATCCTTGCTCAAGGCTGCTCCTCCTCCACGGCGTCCCCTCTTCCGCTCTGGCTGAGGACACGCCGTATGACCTCGAGCGCGGCGTCCCGGTCACTCCCAGCGCACTGACAGGACAGCAGCGCGCGCTCGGCCAGGACCAGCGCACGCAGTGTGGGTGTCAGGGGACGCCCGGCTCCGTCGCTCGCTCGATGGCTCGAGTTCTTCGTCGTTTCTCCTCTTCCTCTCCTGAGCTCACGCCGCGACCCGCTGCGGGGCAGCACGAGCTCCGCTGCGCTTCAGGGTCTCCAGCGCCGCGATCCGCTCCTCCAGAGGCGGGTGGGACAGGAACAACCTGCCCAGCCCGCCGCCGCCCTCGCGGATTCCGAAGGCAGCCAGGGCCTTGGGGAGCGCGCTCGGTTCGTGCGCCGCCTGCAGCCGGCGGAGGGCGGCGATCATCGCCTGGGGACCTTCGAGGTCGGCTGCTCCGCGGTCTGCGCTGAACTCACGTCGGCGGGAGAACCACATCACGATCACGGAGGCCAGGACGCCGAACAGCAGCTCGCACGCCATGACTGTGATCCAGTAGCCGATCCCCAGACCCGAGTGCTCCTCGTCGTCGCCTCTCAGGAGTACTCGGTCCACGAAGAAGCCGACCACGCGCGCCAAGAAGACCACGAAGGTGTTCACGACGCCTTGCAGAAGCGCCATGGTGATCATGTCCCCGTTGGCCACGTGGGAGACCTCGTGCGCGAGGACCGCCTCGACCTCTCGCCGGGACATGCCCTCGAGCAAGCCGGTGCTCACAGCGACGAGGGCATGGTTGCGGCGCATGCCCGTGGCGAACGCGTTGGGGTCGGGCGACGGGTAGACGGCGACCTCCGGCGTGTCGATCCCGGCCCGCGCTGCCTGGCGGTGGACGGTCTCCAGGAGCCAGGCCTCGGTCTGGCTCCTGGGCACCTCGATCACTCGAGCCCCCGTGGACGCCTTGGCGATCCACTTCGAGAGGGCCAGGGAGACGAAGGAGCCCCCGAAGCCGAGGACCGCCGCGAAGGTCAGCAAGCCTTCGTAGCTGAACAGCCCCCGCTGATCGAGCGCCTGATCGACGCCCAGCACGCGCAGGACGAGGCTCAGCAAGAGCACCACGGCGAGGTTGGTGGCCACGAACAACACGATCCGCTTGGCGAACATCGCTCTCCTCCTCGTTGGCGGTCGTCCGGGACGTCTTTGCACACTCAGTGCCAACCTGACGCCGTCCCACCCAAATGGCGCCCAAGGCCCTGATACCTGAGCTTTATCAGGCTTCGTGGCCGTTCGGACCACCCCCCCGCAAGTCCCTCTCGGCTGCCAATTTGACGCAGCGCGGTGCCGGCAACGCGTCGGAAGTGCCCAGGCAGCAACGACCTCTCGATCCAGGCCGATCGGGCACGCAGTTCGCAGTCAGCTTTGGATCGAACACTCATGCGAAGGGTCGCTGGGGGACGGCCCCGGAAGGAACCAGTGAACCCGCTCAACAACCCGTGGCTGATCGCCGCCTGGCCGGACCCCGGCTTCGCCGGCACCGACGCGATCCGCTACCTCGCGCGCCACCTCGGCGCCGTCAGCTTACGAACCCTCGACCTGCGCGCCTTCGTGGAGCCCCGCGGCGCCCACTCGACCTCGGGGCTGTTCCACAACCCCGCCGCCACCCCGCTCCTGGCGTGGCGCGACCCCTACGGGCGGCAGGACCTCCTGCTCCTGTGCTGCGACGAGGTGCCCACCCGGCGCCGTTGGGACTACTGCGAGGAGATCGCCAGCGTCGCCCACGAGTTCGGGGTCAAGCGGGCCGTGACCCTGGCGGGTGCCCCCGCGGCGGTCGATCCCGAGGAGGCGCCCGCCGTCCGCGGGGTGGCGACCTCGACGGAGCTGCTCTCCGAGCTCAGCCGCTTCGAGATCCAGCCCCTCGCGGAGGGGATCGTCCCGGGGCTCCCTGGCCTGCTGCCTCCCGTCCTCGCCAGTCAAGGGGTCGAGGCGGCGTGCCTCCTCGTCGACGTCCCCTTCTTCGCCACCGAAATGCAGAACCCCGCCGCGGCTCAGGCGCTCCTCGACCGCCTGGCCAGCCTGGCCGGCCTGGACCTCGACCTGTCCCCCCTCGCGGAGGCCGCGAAGCAGACGGTGCATCGCCTGGCGGTCCTCCAGGACCGCTTCGCCCGCTCCATGGCGGTGCAGATCTCGCTGCGCATGGACGAGGTCGAGGAGGAGGCAATGCGCGAGGCCGAGGACGAGCGCGAGGAAGATCAGGAGCGCTTCGCGGGAGACGCCGACGAGGAGCTCCGCGGCGAGGGACACCCCGAAGCCTCGGAGCCCGCGCCCTCGCTCAGCACCGAGGCCCGCGCGCGGATCGAGGACCTGTTCCGCCGCTCGGTGCGTGACCGACGGGCCGCGTTCGAGCTGAAGGCAGAGCTCGACCGACACGGGGTCTTCCAGGAGTTCGAGGACCGATTCCTCGACCTGTTTCGAAAGCCCAACTGACAACGACTCGATCACTCGAAGGAGGAGAACCATGACTCACGTACGCCGGAACGCCGCGCGTGGCCTCGTCGCCGCCCTGTTCGTGGCTGCGCTCGCGACGCCACTCGCCATGCTGTGCCTCAAGACGACCCCCGCCGTCGCCCAAGACGCCAGCCAAGACCTGCAAGCCGCCGAGCGGTTGAGCAACGCCTTTTCGTCCGTTTCCCAGAAGGTGCTGCCCTCGGTGGTGTTCATCGAGGTCGAGCGCGAGGTCGCCGGCCAGCTCGGCACCGGCCCCGGGGGGTTCAACGACCCCTTCGACCTGTTCAACGACGACTTCTTCGAGCGCTTCTTCCGTCGTCGCATGCCGGAGGGCTCACCCAAGCGCCAGGAGCCGCAGCAGCCGCGCTACCGCCAGCAGGGGCAGGGCTCGGGGTTCATCGTCGGCGCAGACGGCACGATCCTCACCAACCACCACGTCGTGGGTGACGCCGACAAGATCCGCGTCAAGCTCCCCGACGGCCGCAGCTTCGAGGCCGAGGTCGTCGGCACCGACCCCCAGACCGACGTGGCGGTGATCAAGCTCAAGGGCAAGGTCAGCGGCCTCCCGGCGCTCGCGCTCGGTGACTCGGACCGGCTCCGGGTCGGCGAGTGGGTCGTCGCCGTCGGCAACCCCTTCGGGCTCAGCCAGACTGTGACGGTGGGCGTGGTCAGCGCCAAGGGCCGCAGCCGGGTGGGGATCGTGGACTACGAGGACTTCATCCAGACCGACGCCGCGATCAACCCGGGGAACTCGGGTGGGCCGCTGGTCAACCTGCGGGGGGAGGTCGTCGGGATCAACACGGCGATCTTCAGCCGCAGCGGCGGCTACCAGGGGATCGGGTTCGCGATCCCGATCAAGCTCGCCGGCAAGATCCGCAAGCAGCTCGAGGCCAACGGAAAGGTCACCCGCGGCTACCTGGGCGTCCTGATCCAGGACCTCACTCCCGAGCTGGCTCAGTCGTTTGGGATCACCGCGCGGCGCGGGGTGGTCGTCTCGGAGGTCACCCCGGACTCGCCCGCCGCGAAGGCGGGGTTGCAGGTCGGCGACGTGATCCGCAAGCTGGACGGGCGCGAGGCGACCGACGTCGGCTGGCTCCGCAACGCGGTCTCCATGACGGCGCCGGGCTCGAGGGTCAAGCTGACCGTCCTGCGCGACGGCGCGGAACGAGAGCTCACGGTCGAGCTCGGCACGCTCCCAGCTCAGAGCCCGCCCAACGCGACCAGCGGGAGCGCGGAGTCTTCGACCAGCGACTTCGGCATCGTGGCTGGAGAGCTGACGCCCGAGGAGGCCAACCGCCTGGGCCACGCGCTGGGCTCAGGAGTGCTGGTGCGAAGCGTGGAGCCCAACAGCCCGGCCGCCCTGGCAGGGATCCAGCCTGGGAGCCTGATCACGCGAGTGGGCTCGACCCACGTCACAAGCCTGGCCACCTACCGCACCGCCATGGCGGAGGCCAAGAAGGCGGGCCGAGCGCTGCTGCTGGTCAAGGACGGGCGCGGGGCCCGATTCGTCGTCCTGTCGGGCGACTCCTAGCGCGCACCCCCGCTGAGGTGCTGGCCTCCAGGTAGAGTCCCGGGGTCGGCGGGTGGGCTCGAGCCCCACCCGGCTGGCCCCGGGACCCACACTTGGAGGCTTCCTTTGTGACTCGACCTCAGGAGACCCGCGTCGCGCTGGTCCTCAGCGGCGGCCTCAGCCTGGGGTCGTTCAGCGCCGGAGCCCTGGCGCAGACGATCGAGCTCCTCGACCAGCACGCGTCCGCCGAGCGCGGACCTCTTCGCCTGGACGTCGTCGCGGGGACCAGCGCGGGCGCGATGCTCGGCGCGGTCCTGGCGCACCACCTGGTCTCAGGCGCGAGCGTCGCCGAGATCCAGGACGCGCTGGCTGACCTCGCGGTGCGCGGGGCTGGCGTCGACTACGAGCCACACGATCCACGCCAGCTCCTGCCCGACCCCAGCGGCCACCATGAGCCCGCCCTCCTCAGCGGCCGAGCCCTGCGCAGCGCGCTGGAGCGCGCGCTGCGCCGCTCTCCCAGCGAGTTCTCGGGGCCACCCGTCTCGCTCGCCGTCGACCGGATTCGGCTCAGCTTCGCGCTCACCAACCTGCACGGGATCGACGTCAGCCTGCCTGGGGAGCGGGTTGCCCCCTCGCACCGCGTCGACCCCGCGGTCGACGGGACCACCTCGACGCGGCACGACGACCGGATCCGGTGGCGCCTCGGAGCGCCGCCCGAGAGCGCGAATCCGATCGACGGCCGCCCCCTGGCCCTGGGCGACGGCTGGGAGGAGGTGATCCAGGGTGCGCTGGCCTCCGCCGCCGCCCCGGGGGTCTTCCCGCCGGTGACGATCACCCGCTTCAGGTCGGAGTACGGGGAGCGCTGGCCGCGTGATCTCGCCCGAGAGGACTCGTTTCGGTTCACCTACGTCGACGGGGGCGTCTTGCTCAACGAGCCTTTGAGCGAGGCGATCGAGCTGGCTCGGCGAGAGGACGAGGGGGCGCCGAACGCCGAGCGCTGGTTCGTGCTGATCGACCCTCACGTCCGCGGGTCGAAAGCTACGCGGGTCCTCGAAGCGGACGCCGACTGGGCCCTCGTCACCGAGTGGGGCGAGGCCGGGGACGTGACGGGCTACAAACTCATGGAGCGGGGCTACGCCGGTCGCCTGATCGCGCACCTCTCCCGGCTCGGCAGGGTGGTCAAGGAGCAGGCTGCTCTCAAGGCTGCCGAAGTCTGCCCGGCGCCTCCGGACGGCGCCCTGGAGGCCCTCGAGGAGATCGCTCGGGACCGCGGCGTGCCGAAGGTCCACCGCGAACGCGCCCGGACCGTCCTCGACCAGCAGCGCAGGCAGGCGGCCCCATGGATCGTGGCGGTGACCCCCGAGAGCCGCGACGAGCCAGTCCCCCTCGCGAGCGCCTTCATGGGGAATCTGGGTGGAGTCTTCGCCAAGGACTGGCGTGGTCAGGACTTCCAGGCGGGCCGGCGCGTCGCCGACGAGGTCCTGAGGGGGGTGGGGCGCGGAGGGATCGGCACCCCACCCGACGCACCGCGGCTCTTGGCCCCGGACGCGCCCTCACGCGCGGACGCTCTGGAGAACCGCACCCGGAGTTTCCGGGACGTCGCGCCTGCGGTCCGCCGCCGGTTCCTTGACGCCATGCGCGCGCACCTGCGCGCCCTGGCGCGGGCTGGGGGTGCCCCCTCCGTCGTCGGTGGCGTCTTGGCCCGGGCGGCGAGCGAGCCTCTGCTCAAGGCGGCTTGCAACCCGATCGAGGAGACGCGCCAGATCGTGGTGTGGCTGGGTGGGAGCTCGGCGGAGCTTCGCCTAGGAGCCCACGTGCCCGTGCAGGTCGTATCCGAGAATGAGTCCGAACCGGCTCCCCTCGTCACGGTGATCGAGCTGCGCGACCGGCGTGCTCCGCGCCTGGTCGGCCCGCATGTGCTCGAGGACGAGCGAGGGCGATACATGGAGGTCCGCCGCAAGCGCGCGCTGAGCCTCAACGGCGACCTCGTGCGCACGATCCGCCTGGTGGGCGCTCCTCATGAATGGTGGGCCGCGGCGGAGCGCCGTCGCGAGCTTTGGCTTGGAGACCGCGACCACGCCTCCCCCGCGGACCTCACGGAATCCGCCGCCGGGCGCTCGTGACCCTGGCCGAGGCTCTCGCCCTCGCCTGGGGGCTGACCTACGCTCTGGGCGCGCTGACGGTCCCGAGTGTCCTCCTCCGCCGAGAGGCGCGCCCCATGGCCGCGGTCAGCTGGATCCTTGCGTTGCTGACGGTCCCCGCGCTGGCCCTGCCTGGGTGGTGGCTCCTGGGTCGCACCCACCTCTCCCGCCGACGGCAGCGTCGCCAGCGCGCGCACGCCGCGTTCTCGGCCGAGCTCGAGCGCGACCGGGGCGGCGACCCGAACGCGGAGGCTGCCTCGGCGCGCTTGCTCGCGGTGGTCAAGGCGCCGCGCGAGCTTCAGGAGTGGGTCTTCCCTCCGAGCGCCGGCAACATCGCCCGGCTCCTCACGCCCCCCGACGCCTTCAAGGCTTGGGAGCAGGCGATCCGCGGCGCGAAGCGCCACGTCCACGCCCTGTTCTACATTTGGCGCGACGACGAGGTGGGCCGCAAGCTGCGCGACGCCCTCGTGGAGCGCGCTCGAGCCGGCGTCGAGGTGCGTGTCCTCTACGACCACGTCGGGTGCCTGGGGATCGGGCGGCACTTCGCTCCCCTGACCGCGGCCGGGGCGCAGGTCGTTCCTTACCTTCCGCTCAGGCTCTTGACCCGGGCTCCCGTCGTGAACTTCCGCAACCACCGCAAGCTGCTCGTCGTGGACGGGGAGGTGGGCTACGTAGGCGGGATCAACGTAGGCGCGGAGTACCTGGACTGGTTCGACCTGGCCGCCGAGCTGCGCGGACCTGCGGTCGACCAGCTCCAGGAGGTGTTCGCCGACGACTGGCACTTCGCGGCGACGGAGGCGCTGACCGAGAGCACGTATTTCCCCTGGGCGGGCGGGAGCTCGGACCCGGCTGGGACGACGAGCTGCGCCGTCGTCGCCAGCGGGCCGGACCAGAGGCTCAACGCGACTCGTGAAATGCTCTTCCTCGCCGTCACCCGCGCGCAGGAGCGGGCCTGGTTCATGACCCCTTACCTCGTCCCGGACGAGGCCCTCACGGCCGCCCTGCGCGCGGCGGTCTACGGCGGCGCGGACGTTCGGCTGGTCGTCCCTGCGCGGTCCGACGTCGGCCTGGTCCGGCGAGCGGCTCGGGTCTACTACCCCGAGCTCCTCGAGGCTGGGGTTCGCGTGTTCGAGTACGACGGCATGCTGCACGCGAAGGCGGCCCTTTTCGACGCGGACCTCGCGCTCGTGGGCAGCGCCAACTTGGACTCCCGCAGCTTCCGGTACAACTTCGAAGTGGTGAGCTTCCTTCAGGGGGAAGAGATCGCCGGCCAGCTCCGGGACACCTTCCAATCCGCCTTCGCGCGCAGCTCCGAGGTCGAACTCGAGGCGATCCGTCGTCGGTGGGTCGGCGCCAGGGTCGTCGACGCCGCCGCCCACCTCCTCAGCCCCCTGCTCTGATCCCGCTCTGTCTCACGAACGTGACTGACAGTCCTTGACTCCGCTGGCCGCATGGCGGCTGCCAAGCTGACAATGGCCCCGGCGCGGGCGCGGGGCAGGAAGGTCACTCAAGTACAAGGCTAGGCCCCAAGTAGGCTTGCGGTGGGCCTGGGTGCTTCTCCTCCTCTCGCGACTGGTACAGCCTTCGCTGTCCGCAGGCAGACGCACGAAGGAGGTGCAGAACATGACGAACGAACTGACCCGCAGGGCCCCCTTGGGCTCGTTCCCCGCCTTTCCCCGCAGCTTCGCTGAGCTCATGCGCTGGGATCCAACCCAGGACAGCTTCTTCGCTCCTCAGCAGCGCGGCGGCTGGTCCCCTCGCGTGGAGCTCAAAGAAGACCCCGAGCACTACCTCGTCCAGGCTGAGTTGCCGGGCTGCAAGAAGGAGGACATCAAGGTCACCCTCGAAGGGGACACCCTTACGATCCGCGGCGAGAAGAAGGAGGAGGAGAAGCGCGAGGACGAGAACGTCCACGTCTACGAGCGCTCCTACGGCTCCTTCACCCGGTCTTTCCGCTTCCCCAGCGCGGTCGACGCCGAGCAGGTGTCCGCGGAGACGAGCGACGGCGTCCTCTCGGTGAGGGTCAAGAAGGCCGAGCAGTCCAAGTCGCGAACCGTCGAAATCAAGAGCACCTAGGAGGGGACACCATGGACCTGAGCAAGTGGAACCCGTTCAAGTTCCTCCGCAAGAAGAAGGAGGAGAAGGCCAAGCAGGAGCAGCTGGCCAAGGCGCAAGCCTCCACGGCGCTGGCAGCACCCGCCGCTTTCGACCCTCAGCACTTCGACCGGCTGATCCAGCAGGCGTGGACCAACCCCTTCGCGCTCCTCCGGGAGCCCTGGCCTGCGTTCGGCGGCCTGAGTGAAGGCTGGTTCGGCGACCACAGCTTGGCCAGCTTCAGCCCAAGGGTCGACGTCGTGGACGAGAAGGACCATCTTCGCGTCTCGGCCGAGATCCCCGGGCTGGGGCCGGAGGACGTTCACCTCAGCGTGCAGGAGGGGCTGCTTACCCTGAAGGGTGAAAAGCGGCACGAGGCCGAGTCCGAGGAGGAGGGGTGCTTCCGCACCGAGCGGAGCTACGGCTTCTTCGAGCGCCGTGTACCGCTCCCGAGGGACGTGGACACGGAGCAGGCGGAGGCCACCTTCGAGAAGGGAGTCCTAGCGATTCGCTTCCCCAAGCGGGGAGAGCGCTCCGCCGCCAGGGAGATTCCGATCAAGTAGGGCCGAGCCCCAGGGTCACTACGAGCGACTGCTGTGCGGTGCAGCTTCAGCAGTCGCTCGTCGTCTTCTTGGCGCGAGCTGATCGACTCGAGCCGTAGCAGCGCTGGTGGTGCTGAGCAGGAGTCGGCTGAGAGGCGGCAGGGGCAAGTGATGAGCAGGAATCCGAACAACAACGAGCGATCGCGGTATCTCCCCGATCTCTGGAGGCTTCCACGGCCCTGGCCTCGTCACCCAGCTGGCGCCCCCATACCCCTATCGTGTCCCTTCGGCAGGCGTGCTTGAAGTGAGATTTCTCGCCAAGCCAAACTGGACGAGGGTCGACCCGTCCGTTCCGGAAGCGCATCACGAGATCCCGAATCCCGCCGGTCCGCCGACGCTAGCCAGCGCCAGCCCAGCCGCCTAAGTCATCGCGCACCTGGCGCTTGCCACCAGCACCAACGCCTCGCGCAGCTTGGCACAGTGGTTGTGTGGAGCTGCGAGGAGGCCGCGTGGGTCGCAAGCCGAAGAAGAGAGCCAAGCCGAAAAAGCGCAAGCGACCGCGGCGCAAGCAGAAGCCGAAGCCGCCCGGCGTGACCCGCGTGGACGAGGAGGAACTCAAGGCCCTGATCGAGCGCTCGAAGGAGGGCGCCCTGTCGGAAGACGAGGCCGGAGAACTCAAGGCCGTCGTCGAGACGCTGGCCTACGTGGTGCGCGAACTGGACGAGAAGAACCTGACCATGCGGCGCCTGCGCGCGCTGTTCGGGATCTCGATGAGCGAGAAGCTCAGCAGTCTGCTGCCCAAAACGCAGGGCGGCGAGCAGGGCGGCGAGGCCGGCGCCGACAACACGGCGATCGGCGAGACGCCGGACAAGCCACCTCCAAAGGGCCACGGCCGCAACGGCGCCGCCGCCTACACCGGCGCCGAGCGCGTGGAGGTCCCCCACGACTGCCTGAAGGGCGGTGACCTCTGCCCAAGCTGCGCCAAGGGCAAGGTCTACGAGCAACGCCACCGCCCGCACCGGATCGTCCGGGTCGAGGGCCAGGCTCCGATCAAGGCGACCGTCTACGAGCTCCAGGCCTTCCGCTGCAATCTCTGCGGCGAGGTCTTCGTGGCCAAGCCACCAGACGGCGTCGACAACGAGCACAAGTACGACGCCAGCTCGAGAGCCATGAACGCGGTGTTGAAGTATGGGACAGGCTTGCCGTTCCACCGGCTCGATCGACTCCAGGGCAGCCTGGGGGTCCCGCTCCCAGCCACGACGCAGTGGGATCTGGTCAAGGCGTCCGCTGCCGAGGCGACGCCTGTCTACGAAGAACTGATCCGGCTCGCAGCCCAGGGAGAGCTGCTCCACAACGACGACAGCACCATGCGCGTCCTCTCGCTCATGAAGGAGAACGCTGAACTACGCGAGTCCGGCGCCGGCAAGGGCGTCAGGACGGGCATGTTCGTGACCGGGGTGCTCTCGGTCACGGGCGGGCGCCGCGTGGCGCTGTTCTTCACCGGCCGCAAGCACGCGGGCGAGAACCTAGAGGCGGTGTTGGCCAAGCGCTCCGAGGAACTGGGCCCGCCGCTTCACATGGGCGACGGCCTCGATCGCAACGACCCGGCCACCGCCGAGACGGTGCGCGGCTGCTGCCTGGCCCACGCCCGGCGGAAGTTCGTCGAGGTCCTTGAGAGCTTCCCCTCCGAGTGCGAGCACGTGCTCAAGCAGATCGCGCTGGTCTACAAGCACGACGACGAGTGCCGCCAACGCGGGCTCTCGGCCGAAGCGCGGGTGGACTATCACGTCCAGCACAGCAAGCCGGTGCTCGACGCCCTGAAGAAGTGGCTGGACGATCAGCTCGAGCAGCGGCTGGTGGAACCGAACTCGTCGCTCGGCGGGGCGATCAACTACATGCTCAACCACTGGGAGAAGCTGCTGCTCTTCCTGCGCGAGCCGGGCGCGCCGCTCGACAACAACGCCTGCGAGCGGCAGCTGAAGAAGGCGATCCTGCACCGCAAGAACTCGCTCTTCTACAAGACGCTGAACGGGGCCCGCGTCGGCGACCTGTTCATGAGCCTGATCTACACGACTGAGCTCGCCGGGGAGAACCCCTTCGAGTATCTGACCGCCTTGCTGAACCACACCGAGGAGGTCGAGCAGGCTCCTGCGGCGTGGCTGCCCTGGAGCTATCGAGAGACCTTGGCCGCGGCCGGCTTCTCGGCGAACTGACGCTGCAGACTCAGCTCCCGACCGAGCGCCACAGCGGATGGGACTTCACGGCCTCGAAGTCCCCGCCCGCGAGCAACACCGAGAGCTCGTGGGCGACCACTTGCCGGGTGGCCAGGCCGGGCTGCGCCCAGTGCCGAAAGCGGCCCGAGGACAGGCGCTTCTGGCAAAGCCAGAAGCCTTGGCCGTCGTAGACCAGCACCTTGATCGCGGTGCCGCGCCGATTCCTGAACACGAACAAGGCGCCAGAGAAGGGGTCACCGACCAGCTCGTCCTTGACCACGCGCGCGAGCCCGTCGATCCCTTTGCGGAAGTCGACGGGCTCGGTGGCGACCAGGATCCGCAGCTGCGGCGTGACCTGGATCACGGACGCGAACCCCAGATCTGGCACGCGGCGGCCGCCACCTCCTCAGGGCGCGCGCCTTGCAGAACCAGGCGCAGGCGGGCTCCCGTCACGTCCTCGAGCTCCAGGGTCGACTCGGGCGGACGCAGCTGACCAAGCGGAAGCTCGAAGAACTCAGGGCTCGGCGAGCTCTTCGGCGCAGCGGCGCCGTCGATCTTCTTCTTCAGCGTCGAGTGATTGAGCCGTAGCTCCGCGGCGATCCTCGTCGGGCCGTGGACCTTGGACGCCGCGACAGCGCGGTCCCACAGCTCCTCGGGCACGGCCTGCCCTGGCCTCTTCTTCGCCCGCCACCGCGCGAACGCGCGCTTCACCGCTGCCAGCTTGACCTGCTTCATTCCTGCCGCCCTCCTTGGACTCGTACGAGCCCGCGAGGTTAGGCGGCGGGGAGCTCGCCATCATGCACGCTCACCGGAGGGACACCCCCTATCTGCCCTCGCGCTGGTGAGGGCAGCGGAAGCTCTCTCGGGCAACCGGGGGAGCGGTCCTTGCGCCTGGGCTGCTCCGATCACTGACCCCATTGCCCTCTTGCTCAATGCTGTCGATTCTCCGGTGCGACTCTGGTCGGAAAAGGGGGTCCTCCTCTACCAGAATCCAACTGCCCGGGAAGAGAGATGGGTCGAGCTGCTGGGCACCGTCGTTCCCGTAGAACCCGAAGCTTGCTTTCTTGAGGGTCGAAGACTGTACCGTCGTGTGCTGCGGTTTGATGGGAACGGGCAGAGCTATGTCTTGGAGATCGCCAGTTGGGAACAGGCGTGACGGTGAGGCGATAAGGTCGCTGTCACGTATCGAGCCTTATTCGAATCCCTGCGCGTTCGTAGTAGAGGCCTCCCTTCACGGTTCCAGTTTCCGATCCATCCGAAACCCAGAGGCCGTAGGCACGCGGTGGAATCGGATTGTGTCTCTGGGGGGTGAGTTGAAGGTCAGTGGGGTCGATCGACCCCTTGATGAACAGCTTCCCGCCGACCGAGGCGTCGCCTGCGACCGTGATATGGCCGTCGATGCCAAGCGTCACCGGGAACTCAGGGTTCGATCCGGTCACGCGGAGGACGCCTTCCGGTGTCCCCTCCAGCATGTACTCCAGCTCAACCTCCCCACGCGGCGGGTGGAAGGTGAGTGAGCTCGGTCCCCAGACGTGGATGCTCCCATGGCTCGTGATCCCCCGAGCGGAGACCAAGACGCCGTCCTCCACGTCCACGTGGACCAACCGCTCGATCACATCTCCTCGCTCAGGATCAGTGCGCGCGACCTCGAATACCTGGCCGGATTCTCCCGAGCGGTAGTGGGCGCGCAGCTTCGACCCAGTGACTTCGGCCCCGGCCGCGACGTAGAACCGCCGCTGGATGTCCGAGATCAGGTCGGCCTCGATCGTGTCGGGGCTGAATGAGCGGTCGTTCTCCAGCAGGATGAGCGGGCGGTGGTCAACCACCAGGCCGTCGCCCCGGTGCTCGCGGACGATCTCCAGGACGCCGCCTGCGCAGGCTTCAACCTGAGTGCCTGCTGGGGCCTCCAGGATGGATACGACCTCGAGCGGGGTCTGACCCCGTCGGAGCTTGAGCGCCGGGTCGTGCGGGAGGGCGGTCCAGTGGGCGCCGATCCGTGAGCCGGCGGGCGGGTTGCCGGGGCGGTTGCGGTGGACGACGCCGATGTTCCCGGCGAGGTAGCTGGGCCCGCCGAAGGCGCCGTTGACCACGCGCTGCATGGCCTGGACCTGGTAGGTGGCGAGGTGGGCCCAGTCTTCGAGCGAGCGGGGCCCGCCCGGCGACCCGAAGAAGGGGAGCGGCATGTTGGCGGCGTTCCAGTGCCCGAAGCCGGCCACCTCCTCCTGGTAGCGGCGGCGAGTCTCCTCCTCCCGGCGGCGGTCCTCCTCCAACTGCTTGCGCTCAGCCTCAGTCAGCCGGCCGATGCTGTGGGCCTCGGTCGCCGGGTCGCTGACGTCGATCATGTAGCCGCCCTGCGGCGGCCGGCGGCGGCCCTCGCCGCGCTCGCGCCGCGCCTGGCGCTCGCGCCTGCGGCGGCGGCGGCGCTCCTCCCGCTTGCGGCGGCGCTCGGCCCGTCGCTCTTCGCGGCGGCGGCGGCGCTCCTCCCGCTCGCGGCGCTTGCGCTCCTTGTACTCCTCCCTCCGGCGGCGGCGGTCCTGGCGCTTCTGACGCCGCTTCTCGAGGCGCTCCCGGGCGCGCTTGACCCTGCGGGCGAGGCGGTCGCGCCCGGCGTCCCTGGCGCGCTCCTCCAGGTCCTCGAGGTCGTCGATCCGCTCTTGCTCGCGCCGCTCGTACTCCTCGCGGGCTCGCCGGGCGCGGGCGCGGCGGCGAGCACGATCCAAGCGCTCCTCGTAGCCCCGCGGGATCCCGTCGTCCCCGCCGAGGGGCGGCCCGAAGCCGATCCCCGGGCCAGGCCGAACGGGGAGGCCGATGGGGATCCGCCCGGGGTCGTCGCCTGGGACCCGCCGCCCCCGCAGCACGCCGCCGTCAGGGGCCGGGTCGACGCGGATGCCGCCGCCCTGTGGTCCAGGCAGGCCGAGGGGGATCCGGCCTGGGTCGTCCCCAGGGACGGGCGACCCGCGCGGCACGGCACCAGGGGCGGGATCGACGCGGACGCCGCGACCTGGCGGCGTCGGCAGCCCGAAGACTGGCTTCGGGGACTGCTCCCCGCCGACCATGAGCCCGCCGGGGACAGGCGTGATCGCGGGGTAGCCGAAGAACTCGATGAACCCGCCCGGGACGGGGATCACCGGGAGGCCGCTGACCGAGGGCGGCGTCCCCGTGGCGACCATGGTCCCGCCGGTGCCAACGACGACTCCGGCGGTCGAGTTCGGGCAGGGCTCGCCTGGACCATCGTAGTCGCGGCCCTGGGCGCCTGGGTTCTCGACAGGTTGCAGCTCGCCGTCCTGCGTGGACCCGTCCGGCGTCTCGCGCTTGGGCGGGACGGGGATCGGCGTGAAGCTGCCGCCGCCGACGAGGATCCCCCCGCTGACGCCTGGCCCGTCCCCAGGGAGCGGCTTGCCCCCGGGCGGCTTGCCTCCACCCCCGGGCGGCTTCCCCCCGCCCCCCGGCTTCTGGGGCGGCTTCTTCTTGGGCGGCTCCTTCTTCTTCTTCTTGCGGGGCGGCTGGATCCAGGGCGGCGGCGTCCAGGGGGGCGGGGGGCGGCTCGGGGGGAGGTCCGCGTCGACCCGGATGACCGGCCGCCACTGCAAGGTCTCCAGGCCGAGCTCGGTGTCCTGGTTGGCGCGGCTGCGGTCGCCCCACATTTCGCCCTTGATCGCCTTGCCGCTGCCCTCCTCGACCTGCGAAGCGTCGTTGCTGACGAAGACGATCCGCCCGACCAGCTCCGGCCCCATGGTGAACTGGCCGTCGTGGCGGACCGGCAAGGGGCCGATGGGCGTGCCCTCCCGGCCGGGGAAGTAGGACCCGCCCGCGCCCTCCGGAGCGACGAGCGTGCCGAGGAGCCCGATCCGGCCCGCCTCGGACCACACGTAGCCCTTGGGGTGGTTGAGGAGCGGGACGCTCCCGCCCGGGTTGAGGTCGGGCGGGGGCGGCTGCTCCCTCGCTTGCGTCTCACCGCCCTGCTTGCCGCGCTCGCGCGTCTGGTTGTCAGCGTCGAGGAGCGGCGGCGGCGGGAGCCCGCGGGCCGCGGCGCTGGCAGCGCGGGCCGCGTCGGCGGCGCTGCCGCCCTGGGCGATGGCGTTCTGGGCGGCTGCCACAGCAGCGCCGCCGAAGAAGGTCACGCCGCCCACCGAGACCGACGGCGCGGTGGTCGTGACCCCGCCGTGGGTCGTGGAGCCAGGCTCGCCCGTGTGCGAGCCGGCTTCTCGGAAGTGGACGCCCTCGGGGGCAGATTGGCCGGCGACGGTGACGTCGTCCCCCACCGGGATGTCGAGGTCGGCGGCCTCCAGCGCGATGCTCCGGCAGGTCAGGGCGACCGCGTAGCGGTCGTCTTCGGAGTCGATCACCCGGCGGTGGGAGGTCGGCAGGGCGACCCGCCCCTTGCTGTCAGCCTCGCGGGTGGTCCGGTTCTTGGCCGTGAAGAACTCGGGCTGGCCGAACGGGTTGTCCCCCTTCTCGACGTCCGCGTATTCAGCCTCGTAGTCGAGCAGCACCTGGATCGCCAGGCGGTTGTCGTCGGAGCCGCCCGGGACCACCTGCTGCAAGCGGTGGAAGCGGAGGCAGCGCGGGTCGAAGAAGCCGGCCCCGTCGACCGTGACGTAGGGGTGGCCGGTCTCGTCGTGGACCTCGCTGAGCACGCCGACCTGCGTCCCGAAGCGGGATCCCAAGTCGTAGAAGTCGTCGCCCGTGGCGTCCACGGGTACCCACATGTGCGTGACGGCCAGGGCGTCGCGGGGCGGCTGGTTGCGGCTCACGGGAGGAGTCCCTCCCGCGCGGCGGCGTCAGACGGGGCGCCGCGCCTGACCCGGGGGCGGGTCCTGCCGAGGGGCTGCAGGATCTCGGACTCCGAGCCCGTGACGATCGTGGTGATGAACCCCTTGCCGTTGGCCCGCATGGCGATCTCCACGCCCGAGACCACGCCGTCGCAGTTCACGGGCCACGGGCGGGCGATCGAGTACTTGGCGGCCTCGACCTTCTCGGCCTTCTTGAACAGGGCCAAGGCGACGGTGCGGGCGGTCTCGTCGAGCTTGCCCTTGTTGCTCTCACCCTCGAGCGGGACCAGCTCCACCAGGTCCGGCCGGCTGACGGGGACCCCTTCCCCCGCCGGGATCGCGCCGAGCTCGATCTGCTCAGCGCGGCCTGGGGCGCTGCGCCTGAACGAGGCGGTGTAGTAGCTTTCGGCGTCCGAGAGGACCTCGGGGATCTTCGTCTCGTTCTTGGTGGCGCCGACGCCGGTGACCGGGCGGCTGCTGCCCTTGTCGACCTTGGGTCGGAGGACGGCGCCGAAGTAGACCAGCGGCGACTTGGGGACGAAGCTCGTGGCCTCAGCGACTGGCACCCCCTCCTCAGCCACGTGGCCGCACAGGTCGCTGGTGCGCACGATCCCCAGCTCGGCCGAGAAGACCCGCGCCCCAGGGTCGAGGCGGCGCGGGAGGTTTCGGACGAAGACCGCGGTCTGCTCCTTGACTCGCTTCTTCGCGCCGGTCCGCTCGCGGGTCTTCTGCTCCTCGCGCTGGCGGTCGATCGCGCGCAGCTCGTCCTTCACCCGCTCGCGCAGCTCGTCCGCCCGGTCGCGCGCCTCCTCGTCGGGGGTCTCGAACAGGTCGCGTGACTCCGCGACCTTCTTCTCGAAGTCGACTGCCTCCTTCGCCAGCTCGAAGAGGCTCTTGGAGATCCCGCCCAGCTCCTGGTCGAGGCCGAACAGCTCGCCGAGGAGCGCGCCGTACTGCCCCGCGAGGCCCGGCGAGACCTCCGAGATCCGGTCCAGGAGGCGGGCCCGAGAGACCATGCCCTGAAACTGCTCGTAGGAGACGCCGTGCGTGCGCGCGCCCGTGATCGCGTAGAGCAGGCGCGGGCTGACGTACTTGTCCTGGAACCCGTAGAAGACCTCGGGCGAGGTCCACGGGTCGTGCTTGGCGGCCTGGCGGGCCTGGGACTTGATCTGCTGCTTGAGGTCGCGGAGCTGCTTCTGGAGCGTCGCGATCTGCTGCGCCTCGCGGCTAGGGGCCATGGCCCGGTGGACCGAGGCGAAGCGGTAGGTGTCGACGCGGACGGGCAGCCGCTTGCCGGCTGCTGACTCCGCGCGGGCCCGCAGCGGGAGGAGGTGGGCGTTCGGGCCCTTGACCCGGTAGGAGCCCTGCTTGGGCTGCCCCTTCGCGGCCTTGGGGGGCGGGACCTCCTTCTCCACCTTGGGGAGCCGCCAGAGGCGGTAGGCCTGCTCGCGCAGGAGCTGGACGACGCGCGGGTCGAGGGCGACGTCGTTCTGGTAGGCCTGCGGCGCGAGCACGAACTTCTTGAGCCAGGCGAGGCCGAATTTGCCCTTCGTGAGCTTCTTGATCGTCTCCTCGGTGAGGGGGATTGGCTCGTTGTCGATCACGAGCACGGGGTCGAGCTCGTCCATGCGGACCGTCGCCACACGCAAACCGCCCACGACGACGACGAAGTCCGGCGGGTAGGTCGCTTCGACGCCCCGGGACTGGCCGGCGCCCTGGAGGTAGACCTGCAGGCCGCGGGGGAAGTCGCGCTCGTTCCCCGCGCCCTTCCCGTCAGGCGCGTAGCCGATCTTGCCTTCGCCCGCCTCCCAGAGCGCGACCGAGCCGTCGAGGTTCAGGCACAGCTCGTCGGTCCCGTGCTCCTGGGTGAGGCGGACCATGGCCGCGGTCGCTGAGGAGAAGCGGGTGAACTCGGTCTCCGGCTTGGTCTCGTCCCAGGCCTTCGGGTAGCGCGAGAGGCTGGGGGTCAGGAACAGGCTGCCCGCCGCTTCCTGGGCGATCTCACCCAGGGAGAACGGCTCGCCGTCGTCCTTCACGCTGTCCTTGGAGTAGTTGCCCTCCCCGTCCGTGCGGTTGAAGGACCAGCGGCGCAGGAGGCACTGCACACAGGGCACAAACGTCAGGATTGTTCCGGCGGATCTCTCAGCTCAGCCTGAGCTGCGCGGCGACTGAGCGGGAAGACCGGAAGGCCGGCCGGCCGGAGGCCTCAAACGGAGGGCTTGTTCAACACGATCTGGGTGACCTCCCGATCCACTGATTCGAGGATGGGGTGGGCGAGCTTCCCCAGGTTCTGAATCGTCTCCTCCGGGCTCTCGCCAATCAGGCCGTCACGCACCGTCAGGGTGACTCCTGCCACGGCCATCTCCGCGCACCGTATCGCTCGCGAGGCTCCAAGCCCGACCTTGAGGGAACACCCTGGCTTGGCTCCGTCGCACAGCGTGCCTGCGACGCTCGCTGCAACGAGGTCACAAGCTCTCCCTACGGCGTTCGCGTCTCCGCCAAGCAGGCGTACGCACGCAGCGGCAGCGCCCATGCTGGCGGCATGGACTGCGTTGCAGACTGGGGACAGGACTCCTGTGTGGCGCCGAACGAACTCTCCGACGAGATGACTGGTCGCGAGAGCCCTCGCGAGCGTTCCCTCGTCCGCACCAAGTCGACGGGCCAGCACCGACACGGGGACTGTGGCAACCAGCCCCTGGTTTCCACTGAATCCGCTGGTCACGATCGGAGCGAGCCCACCCTCCATGCGATCCCTTGAGGCCGCCGTTGCGAACTGTTCAGCCTCGATCGACGGGTCTGCGCCGACGAGGTTGGGGGGCGCGCTGGACAGCGCTCCAGCGCACGCTCTCATGTTGACGGCTGCGTCCGCCACGAGGGCTGCGTAGTCGTCGCTGGTAAGGTTCGACGCCAGTTGGAGGACGTCACTGAGAGAACCTGCTTGCCAGGCCCTCTCACTCTCATTGGGAAGCTCCCTTGGGCGGGGCAAGTCGACCCCGTTGGCCCTAGCTTGAACAACGCGTGTGTGCTCGTCCTCGATGAGAGCGCACCCCTGCCCAGTCGACGTGATGACTTGGGCCTCAATGCGAATCCGGGCACGTCCGGCCGACGCTGACTGCATGATCTCCACGCCGCCCGCTGCGATCAGTTCTTGCGCAGCGCTTAGGTCTTGGG
>MDTG01355104.1_pt1 | contig 49017 bp, 40 predicted proteins | sample 811421 | NCBI WGS metagenome assembly MDTG01 (sample SAMN05326645, study PRJNA326480) | marine metagenome | isolation source: seawater | place: Pacific Ocean: South East | collected 2011 | reverse complement strand
TTTCGTGATTGGGCACCAAGACTTTCGCTTTCACAGGAGCATTGCTTGTATTTCTTGCAAAGGATTCTTCGATTGGGTGGTGACGTGAATGCGAGAGATAGTAGGGGGTATGCGCCCTTGCATTGGGCTGCGAGGAATGGGTTTGAGAGTGCCATACGAACCTTAGTCCAGCTGGGTGCTGACGTGAATGCGAGAGATCCTGAGAGGTTCTTAACACCCCTGCACTTGGCTGCGGAGGCTGCGGAGTTTAATACTGAGAGTGCCATGCGAATCTTAGCCGAGCTGGGTGCTGATGTGAATGCGAGAGATAGTAGGGGGTATGCGCCCTTGCATTGGGCTGCGAGGAATGGGTCTGAGAGTGCCATGCGAATCTTAGCCGAGCTGGGTGCTGATGTGAATGCGAGAAATATTGGTGGGCTGACACCCTTGCATGATGCTGTAGCGGGAAGACATGTAGAAGTGATGTGTGCTCTAGTCGGGCTGGGTGCTGATATGAATGCGAGAGATAGTAGGGGGTTGACACTCTTGCGCATAGCGGAATTGAATGGTGATATGGAAATGCTCGGTGCTTTAAGGCACCAAGTCGATGTGCCTGTGGAGGGTGCTCTTGGGTTAGCTCCTGTGGCCGGAGATGAAGAGGCAGATGATGAAGGCGCGATAGAGGTTGTACTAGAGGAGTTTGATGGCAATGAGGGAGGAGATTGGACAAGAGAGCAATTATTGGGAGCGCTTGTTTTGGTTGGAGCTTTGACGTATTCGACGGGTTGTAATCTTCTTTAATCTTATTTAGAGAAAACGAAGAACGCCTTGGCTGGGTGGCCAGGGAGTTCTTTTTATATTTGCATCCTGATTCATGAAGAATACATGTTTCTCGAGCTAATTAAGTGTGTGTTATGAGACAATTACTGTGTGCATTGTGGGTAGGCTTGTTGGGTGGTGGCGTTCTTTGGGCCTTTGATGATAATGATCGGCTGTTTTTCGGGGGGAATGGGTTTTATTTAACCTTTGATGATGCTATAGAGGGATTCAGCAGTTCCTCTTTTGCGGATGATTTAGAGGGCTCAAGGTTGCGTTCTGATGAGGTGAAAACGGGATGGAGCTCGTAGATGCAGAAGGCGCAGGAGATTCGGTTAAGCTGATGCGAGGTATAGATCTTGGCTATGGGCCGCATTGGAGGGTGTCGGCGCGCTTTGTGGTCAGGGGTAGTGCTTATTGACTTAAAAGATACGGAAAAAGGATTTTTTAATTATTTGTTCATCAAAATACTAGCGCTTTTTCTGGAAAATAATGGAATGAATATTTTGAAATATTAGGGTTTGTTGCCTATGTTATTAAATGAATTTAATAACCCTATCTTCAGTTGGTATTAGGCAGATTAAGGCTTTGGTCTGTGGTGTGATGGTGATGTCTGTGGGCACTTTTGCTCATGGGGCTAGTATTATCTATACGGAGGATGCGGCTTCTCCCAATGGTATTGTGGGGGAGAGCACGCTTGGTGGGTCGACGTCGACCTTGGTCAGTGGCCTTGATATTCCTCGGGGTGTGGCCATTGATTCCCTGAACTCGCGGATTTACTATTCTCAGCACAGCGGCATTATTGCCTATAGCAATTTTTCGGGAAGTTCGCAGACGACGGTGATTGCCAGTGGTGCGGGTAATGGGACGCGCGGTATGGCCGTTGACCCTGCGGGGGGCTTTATTTACTGGGCTGCTTTTATTGATAATGTGATCAACCGTGCGGCGCTTGATGGCTCGGGTCAAACAACCCTGATTAGCGGCCTGGATACTCCAGCAAGTGTGAGCGTCGATACGGTGAACTCGAAGCTCTATTGGGTGGAGCGAGGCACTACCTTGCGCATTGCGCGCTCCGACCTTGATGGGTCTAATATTGAGACGCTTGTCTCTTCGGTGGATATTGATGGGGGCTATCTGGCGGTTGACCCAAGTCATTCTTTTTTGTTCTTCGATGTCAGAGATGGGGTTGGGAATACTTTCATTCACAGGACGGACCTCGATGGTAGTAATGGAACCAATATCGCAACGCTTTCCACGGCTTCTACGAGCTTTGAAGGGATAACAATCGACCCCGAAAATGAAGTTGTCTACTTTGGTAATAGTAGTGGCGCTGGGACGATCTCTTCGATTGCGTACTCAGGGGGATCGGTAAGCACGGTTGCCTCGGGGATTTCGAATATACACGGGCTTGCCTTTATTCCTGAGCCAAGCACCTATGCTTTGATCATCTCCATACTGTCTTTGGCTGGGGTGCTATGGATGCGGAGGAAGTACCTGAAGGTTGGGGATGTAAAATAAGGGCATTGGCCTTTTGGATAAGCGAGGTTTGGTGAGAGTGGAATCTCGCTTTTATGTGGTTGGGTTGAGCTGAGGTAATTGGTTGACCCTATTTTGGTTGCTTTCTGCGCATAATGTATTTTACTTATGTCTTGGGCGCGCTTGGCTAACTATAGTAAAGCAGCCCGTCGCACCTACTGTAGATTTTAGATTCTAACACCATCTTAACTTAACTTTTTGATTATGAGTCCTAACGGAGTCGAGTACGGCTATAACAGCAAGATCGAAGGGGAAGTTGTTGTTTCAAAGCTCGATGCGGTGATCAACTGGGTCCGGAAGCATTCCATTTGGCCCATGCCCATGGGGCTTGCCTGTTGTGCGATCGAGCTCATGGGGACGGCCGGTTCCCGTTTTGATATTAGCCGCTTCGGGATGGAAGTTATGCGTTTTTCCCCCCGCCAGGCAGACTGCATGATCGTCGCTGGGACAGTCACCTACAAAATGGCGCCGATCGTTCGCCGTATCTATGATCAAATGGCTGGGCCCAAGTGGGTCATCGCCATGGGCGCCTGTGCCTCAACGGGCGGCATGTATCGCTCCTATGCAACGATGCAAGGCGTGGACAGGATCGTCCCCGTAGACGTCTACGTCAGTGGTTGCCCACCGCGCCCAGAGGCTTTGATCGATGCGCTCATGAAATTGCAAAATAAAATCGGCAACGAGCGCTCAGCTCGCGGCCTCCTTAAGCGCGATCAGGCGCACGCTTAGAAAGCATAACGACGAAGGGTTTTTCTCAATGGAGGAGATAAAAAAACAATTGCAAGAGCGCTTTCCTGCAGTGGAGTCTCGTGACAGTGTAGACTGGCCTGCCTTTAACGTCCCCGAAGAGCGCTTGCTCGAGGTGTGTCGCTACCTGCGCGACGACCTCGACTATGCCATGCTCGTCGATGTGACTGCGGTTGATTGGAGTGATGTCATCCCACGCTTTAGCGTGATCTACCACCTGTTTTCGGTTTCTCGCTCTGCGTATCTTCGCTTAGCTGTAAACTGTGCAGATGCTGGAGCCCCTTCTATGGTCTCCGTGTGCAGTATTTGGCCCGCTGCTAATTGGCACGAGCGTGAAGTCTACGATATGTTTGGGATTCAATTCAAAAACCACCCGGATATGCGCCGTATTCTTATGTGGGATGACTATCCTTATTTTCCTCTGCGCAAGGAATTTCCGCTGGCGGGCATCGAAACGGAGCTTCCCCCTGAGGATACAGAGGTCCGTGAAGCTACGGATGCTCATGTCATCGCCGCTCCGATGATGGGCGGGCCCTTCCATGCCACACCCGGTGAGCCAATGTCTAGAGCAGAGCCACGCGCTGCAGACCAATCATGGACCGAGAAAAACCCTAAACCTCTCGATTAAACCAAAGTATTTTTAGCATGACCAAAGCAGTCAAAGAAATTAGTTTAGGGGACGTCGGGGCACGCGCTGCAGACTACGATGAAGAGCTTTTAGGCGATAAAGTTTCATTGAGCATGGGGCCCTCGCACCCGGCGACACACGGGGTCTTGCGCCTTCAGCTCGAGCTGGATGGAGACATCGTCACAAAGTGTATGCCCGTAATCGGCTACCTCCACCGTGGTGATGAGAAGATCGCAGAAAACATGACTTATAACCAGTTCGTTCCCTATACGGACCGGCTAGACTATCTTGCACCGCTTGCAAACAATGTCGCTTATGCAATCGCTGTTGAGCGGCTCGCTAATCTAAAAATTCCCCCACGCTGCGAGGCGATACGGGTCATATGCTGCGAGCTTGCACGAATATCCTCTCACTTGCTCGGGTTGGGTGTTTATGCGATGGACACGGGTGCTCTTACTGTTTTCATGTACACCTTTACTCAGCGCGAAAAGCTCTACAGCTTGTTCGAAGAGCTTACCGGTGCGCGCTTCACGACGAGCTACACTCGCATCGGAGGGGTTGCCCGTGATGTGCCAGAGGGGTGGCTCGGCCGGGTTAATCAATTTGTTAACAGTCTTCTGCCAGTCGTTGATGAGATCGACACGCTCCTCACGCGCAACAAGATTTTCCTTGAGCGCACGGAGGGCATCGCTGCGATTTCCAGAGAAGATGCCATTGCCTATGGCCTTACAGGGCCCAATTTACGCGCATCAGGGGTGGATGTTGATCTGCGTAAAGATACCCCTTACAGTGGCTATGAGCAGTACGACTTTGAAGTGCCCATTGGCACTCATGGAGATTGCTATGATCGCTACCTCGTACGCATGGAGGAGCTTCGTCAAAGCACACGTATCGTTCGCCAGGCGATTGATAAAATGCCTGAAGGGCCATTCTACGCAGAAGACGCCAAGAAGATTTTTGCACCCCGCAAGGATAAGATCCTAACGAGCATGGAAGAACTGATTCAGAATTTCATGATCGTCACTGAGGGCCCTCAAATGCCCGCCGGAGAGGTCTACTTTGAAGCGGAAAACCCAAAGGGTGCTCTCGGCTTTTTCATTGTCTCTAAAGGCGGTGGCGTACCGTATCGCTTGAAGATTCGCGCCCCGAGTTTTTGTTCACTATGTATTTTAGATAAGATCGCCCCAGGGCATCTAATGTCGGACATCCCGGTCATCCTCGGTAGTTTGGACTTTGTCATGGGAGAATGTGATCGCTAAATGTGAGTATGGATCGATGAATTTAAAACCAGAGACACTCAAAAAAATTGAAACAGTAATCCCGCGCTATCCAGAGCGCCGAAGCGCGCTCTTGCCCGTCTTACACCTTGTCCAGGAAGATCAAGGCTATATCTCCAAAGAGGCGATGGAGTGGATTGCAGAACAAGTTGGGGTTGAGCCCATACACGTTTACGAGCTCGTCACGTTTTACCCGATGCTGCGCGAAACCCCTGCTGGCAAAAAGCAAATACGCGTATGCCGTACACTTTCATGCGCTCTTGCAGGTTCCTATAAAGTGTGCGAAATTTTTCAAAAGAGGCTGGGGGCGCCGCTCAATGGCGTTTCTGATGATGGTGAGTACAGTGTCGAGTTTGTCGAGTGTTTGGCAAGTTGTGGTACTGCGCCGGCAGTGCTTGTCGATGATAAGCTCTATGAAAATGTTACTCCAGAGCGCACGGAGAATTTTATCAAAGAGCATGTTTGCCCAAACGCAAGGCCTCAGCAACCAGCTGCTGAAGCTGTAGAAGGAGGAGAGAACTGATCATGGCTGCACAAGAAACACGCATGCTGCTTAAATATACTGATGAGCCTGGCTACACTCCGGACATTGGTTGCTATATCAAGCATGGCGGCTACGAAACCTTAAAGAAAGCCCTTAAGCTCAAACCCGAAGAGCTGCGCCAGGAGATTAAAGACTCGGAAATTCGGGGTCGTGGTGGAGCTGGCTTTCCAACAGGCGTTAAGTGGGGCTTTATTGATTATAAATCGGGCAAGCCGGTTTACTTAATCTGCAATGCTGATGAGTCTGAGCCTGGTACCTTTAAAGATCGTCAGCTCATGTATAAGGATCCGCATCAACTCCTCGAAGGGATGATGATCTCAGCCTATGCGATTCAGGCAAAACTCTCTTTTATCTATATTCGGGGCGAGATGTTCCGCGGGGCAAAAATCCTCGAACAGGCCATCGAAGAAGCGCGTGCAAAAGGCTTTTTGGGCGATAATATTTGCGGGTCTGGTTATAGCTGTGATATGCTTGTTCACCGTGGAGCTGGTGCTTATATCTGTGGTGAAGAAACCGGTTTGATTGAGTCCCTCGAGGGCAAGCGTGCTTACCCACGCATTAAGCCACCATACTTCCCGGCTGTCTTTGGCCTCTATCAATGTCCTACAATTGTTAACAATGTGGAGACGCTTTGCCATGTAAAGCATGCGATCGATATGGGTGGCAAGGAATTTGCTAAGATAGGCACTCCGGGTAATACGGGTACGCGGATCTGGTCTGTCAGTGGGCATATTCAAAAGCCCGGATATTATGAGTTCCCCTGCGGTGGGATCACCATGGGCGAGCTTATCTACGATCTTTGTGGAGGTTTGTATCCTGGGCGTAAGCTTAAGGCCGTTATCCCAGGTGGGACCTCTTCTAAGGTCTTGAATGCTGAAGACCGCTATACGGGCAAGCTCAAGGACGGTACGCCGTTTGATTGGTCGATTAATGATATTCCCCTTGATTTTGACTCTTTTGTTCATGTAGGGTCGATGTCGGGTTCGGCGGCTGTCATTGTTATGGATGACTCAACAGATATGGTTGAAGCACTCGCTAACATTAATGCCTTTTATGCACATGAGTCTTGCGGGCAGTGTACGCCTTGCCGCGAAGGCTGCTTGTGGATGAACAAAATTACAAGCCGCATGATGGCCGGTAATGCTAAGGAGACCGATGCAGATTTACTCCATTCGGTTTCCTTACAAATCTCAGGGCGAACTATTTGCGCCCATGGTGAGGCTGCAGCATGGCCAACGGAAAGTTTTGTGGACAAGTTTCGTGATGAATTTTTAGCTAAGGCCTCGGGTAATGCTTCTGCAAAACCTGAGAGTGCCTACCGATTGATATAAAATATGAACGAGCAGGAAACAGCGAAGCAAGTAACTATTTACGTGGATGGTCAGGCCGTTCAAGTCCCCGCAGGGATGAACCTTATCGAGGCTGTTGCGCAGGTGGGCAAGGAAGTCCCTCACTATTGCTACCACCCAAAGTTGAGTATTGCAGGGAACTGCCGCATGTGCCTTGTTGAGGTTGGTTCTCCCATGCGTGACCGCCAGACGGGTGAAGCTGTCCTTGAGACAGATGGCAGCCCTAAAATTGGTTGGGCGCCTAAACCTGCGATTGCTTGTGCTGAGCAGGCACGTGAGGGGATGCACGTTCGCACCGAGTCAAACCTCATTAAGGACTGTCGCAATGGGGTCATGGAGTTCCTCCTTGTTAACCACCCCCTGGATTGTCCTATTTGTGACCAAGCGGGGGAGTGTTCGCTTCAGGAATTTGCTACTGATTATGGGCGTGGCTATAGCCGTTTCATTGAGGAGAAAAATGTTAAGCCTAAACGCACGCGCCTTGGGCCTAGGATTACGCTCGATGATGAACGTTGCATTTTGTGTTCTCGCTGCGTTCGTTTTTGTGATGAGATTATCGGCGAGAGTTTTCTAGGTTTTGTAGATCGCGGTAGCTACTCAACCCTTACAAATTACCCAGGGAAAGATTTTGATAGCAACTACTCGCTCAATACGGTGGATATTTGCCCAGTAGGTGCTCTGACGAGTACGGACTTTCGCTTTAAAATGCGCGTTTGGTTCTTGAAACCGACAAAATCTATTTGTACCGAGAGCAGTGTCGGCGTAAATACCGAAGTTTGGTCGCGCGAAGGGAAGATTTACCGCATCACGCCGCGCACAAATAATGCCGTCAATGATGACTGGATGAGCGATAGCGGTCGAGAGCTCTATAAACAAGTTGAGGCAGATACGCGTCTCAAGGAATTTCGTGTCGATGGTAATCGTGTTAAGCTTGGTGAGGCGCTCGATCGAGTTGTTGAGCTTTTTAAGGTTGATGATCGTGTTGCTTACGTAGGTTCTGCCCATGCTAGCCTCGAAGAACAGTTTTTATTAAAGCAGCTGGTTGCCGTTAAGCCAGGCCCTGTTTCTTTGGCTGCTCATGAGCAGGATGGGGACGGTTTTCTAATTTCCAATGATGCCACACCCAACCTTCGGGGTGCCTTGGTTACTGGGCTCATTGATCAAAAGCCTAGGCCTGCTTTGCCTGAGCTTGCAGAGCTTATCGAGTCTGGCTCCGTTAAGCTTCTTTTTGTCGTCAATGAAGATTTAACGCAGCTTGGCATCACCGAGGCTTTACTGCGCAAGGTGGACATTGTTTACTTAGGGACGCAGAAAAATCAAACAAGCAGAATGGCCAAGGTTGAGCTCCCTATGCTGACGGTTTTTGAAAAAAGCGGTACTTTTATTAACCAAGCATTTCGCCTTCAAAAGTTTCATCAAGTGGTTCCTGGCCCTGCAGGTCTCTTGCCTGATATCCATATTCTCTCACGCCTATTAGGGCTTTTCCAAGGCATTGAGCCTAAACCCACTTCGCTGGACAATCTTTGGCAGGCTATGGCCAATGGGCTTCCTGCGCTCAAAGGTCACGCATTTGCAACCATTCCTGATGAGGGGGTTCTTTTAGATGCAAGCCCTTACAAGCATATTAATTTTTGTGAGGGTGAGACCCTTCACTATAACCCGGACTGTACGACCTAGCTTTTCCCATGCTCGAGACGATTTTACTCAAACTCCTCTTTGCGCTGATAGTCTTAGCTGTCTTGATGACTTTCTGCGCCTACGCCGTTTTGGCTGAGCGTAAAGTCGCCAGCTGGATTCAGGGTCGCGTGGGTCCGAATCGTACCGCTTTGCCCTTCATCTCAGCTATCCCTGTTATCGGTCCGATATTAAGGCGCTTGGGCATCTGGCAGCCTCTTGCAGACGGTGTGAAGTTCCTCTTTAAGGAAGATCCACTGCCTGCTCACGTTAACAAGTTTTACTACTTCCTTGCGCCGGTTCTTGTTATTGTTCCCGCGCTGCTTACCGTTGTTGCTTTGCCTATGGGCGCTTACTTCGGTGAAAGTGGCACCCAACATCCGATTGTGCTCGCCAATCTTGATATCGGTATCCTCTTCATCTTTGCGGTTTCTTCGCTCGGTGTTTACGGGATTGTACTGGCTGGTTGGTCCTCAAATAGTAAATACCCCCTTTACGGTGGTATTCGCTCTTCAGCACAGATGATCTCTTACGAGCTTGCGATGGGTCTATCCATTTTGCCTGTCTTTTTGTGGGTTAATACACCAGGGGCCAACGAAGGTCTTAATCTTTTTTACGTCGTCACCGCTCAACAAGATGTATGGTTTGTCTTTTGGCAGCCCGTTTCAGCTTTGATATTTTTAACCGCCCTTTTCGCTGAAACCAACCGCCTTCCTTTCGATATGCCCGAATCGGAGACAGAGCTTGTCGGCGGTTTTCATACCGAGTACGGCAGCTTTAAGTTCGGCTTGTTCTTTTTGGCTGAGTATGCCCACATGATTATTGGGTCTGCTGTGTTTGTCGTTCTCTTTCTGGGTGGTTGGAATTTTCTCCCTGGCATCGCACAGGTTTGGCCTTCAAATATGCTGGGTGCTGTGTGCACGGTTATTTGGTTTTTGGCTAAAGTCTTTGCGCTCGTCTTCTTTTTTATCTGGATCCGGTGGACGCTGCCTCGTTTCCGCTATGATCAAGTCATGTCCCTTGGGTGGAGTGTGTTGCTCCCCCTTGCTATCGCTAATCTCATTTTCTATACGGTGTTAGTCGCCTTTTTAGAGCGCGCATAGGAGTTGTATTTCATGGCCAAAGTTATCGAAAGAAAACCGCTTACCTGGGCAGAGAAAACCTATCTCCCGCAGATATTAGGTGGCCTCAAAGTCACTTTACAAAATATGTTTCGCCGGAAGGTCACGCTCGAGTATCCCGATGAGCGCCCGCCCATTCCCGAAGGTTACCGCGGTGTTCCCACCCTGGTGAAAGACCCAAACGACCGTGTTAAGTGTGTATCTTGCCAATTGTGTGAGTTTGTCTGCCCGCCCAAGGCCATCCGTATTACTCCAGGCGAAATTAACGATCAAGAAGATCCGCAGCGTGCCCACGTAGAGAAAGAGCCTCAGGAGTTTGATATTAACATGCTCCGCTGCATTTACTGCGGTCTTTGTGAAGAGGTTTGTCCCGAAGAGGCTATTTTCCTTCAGGATCATTATTCCCTTTCTGGGTTCTCTCGCGAAGAGCTTGTCTTTAAAAAAGATAAATTGCTCGAGCTCGGTGGCACCCTTCCAGACAAACACTACAAATGGGATAAGAAGCTCCATGCGGAGCAAGAGGCAGCTCAGGGAGGCACACACCACTAACCATACTAAGTTCGATGAATATCGCTGATTATCTCTATTACTTTTTTGCTGGGCTGACGCTCCTCTCAGCCTTTCTTGTCGTTGTTAGTCGCAATACGGTTAACAGCGCGATTTTCATGATCATTTCCTTTTTAAGCACAGCGGGCCTTTTCCTCATGCTAGAGGCTTACTTCTTGGCTGTATTGCAGGTCCTTGTGTATGCCGGCGCGGTGATGGTGCTCTTTCTTTTTGTCATCATGCTCCTAGACGTTGCTAAGAGTGAGCGTGTCTACCCATGCCCCCTTTCGATTATAGCGAGTCTCGCATGCTTTGCTGCACTGCTTTTTGGGGTCTATGTTCTCTTTACAAGTCCCGAAACGCTAAAAAGCATTCATAATACCCCCCCTGAAGTGGGCCCCATGCCCAACATCGAAGACCCCATGTCTTTTGCAACGAGTGCACGCTCCTACGGCTATGGTCTCTTTACCAAGTACATGCTTCCTTTTCAGGTTGCAGGGTTTCTCCTTCTTGTTGCGGTCGTTGGCATTATTTTAATCAGTAAGCGCTCGTTACACGTCTCGGGCGATCAAGACAATTCAGATAACTAACTATGCAAGGTCTACAAGGCTATCTCATCGTTTCAACGCTCCTCTTTTCGATAGGTTTTTTTGGGGTGCTGCTCCGTCGCAATACGCTTGTTCTTTATATGAGTCTCGAGCTTATGCTAAACGCTATTAATTTAGCCTTTGTTGCATTTTCTCGCTACAACAACAAGATGGACGGTAATCTTTTTGTCTTTTTCATCATCACGGTTGCCGCCGCCGAGGTTGCGGTGGGTCTTGCTATCATCGTCGCACTTTACCGCAAGCGTCGCACACTCATGGTCCAAGAGTTGACGCGCCTGCACAACTAACGCGCATCCAGTTATGAATTTTCTCCAAAGCCTCAGTATCGATCACGCGTTTTTAGTGATTTTATTTTCACCGCTCATTTCGGCAGGGCTTATCTTATTATTCCTTCGCCGTAGGCCCATCGCCGCGATGACGGTCTCCGTCTTGGCAGCCTTCATCGGGATGTTTCTTGCTCTCCATATCTTTCGCACTTGGGATGGCCAGCCCCTAGAAGTTGCCTGTACGTGGATGAGTTTTGGCTCCTTCCATATTAATATGGGCTTTTTCTTTGATCATCAAGCAGCCTTACTTCTTTTTGTCGTTACCTTTGTTGGTTTTTGGATTCACGTCTTCAGCGTTGGCTACATGGATGATGACGATGCACGCGCACGTTTCTTCGGTGGGCTGTCTATATTCATGTTTTCGATGCTCGGCATTGTCCTGGCTAACAATCTTTTCATGATCTTTGTCTTCTGGGAGTTGGTGGGTTTCAGTTCCTACATGTTGATTGCCCACTATATTAATTCCGAGGAAGCGTCGGCTGCCTGCAAGAAGGCCTTCATCGTCAATCGAGTGGGGGACTTTGGCTTCCTCGTTGGCATCGTTTGGGCCTATTGGCATTTTGGCACGGTGAATTTAGTCGAGATGCAGTCACTCGTTACAACCAATCCTGCACTCATTAAAGCGGCTATTGCCTTTCTTCTCATGTGTGGTTTCTTGGGCAAGTCTGCACAGTTTCCCTTGCACGTGTGGCTCCCTGATGCGATGGCAGGCCCCACGCCGATTTCCGCACTTATCCACGCTGCGACGATGGTGGCAGCTGGTATCTACTTCCTCTGCCGTGTAGACTTTCTCTTTCCTGAAGAAGTCAAAACGGTCATCCTTTGGCTCGGCGCGGTGATGACAGCCTACGCCGGATTCTGCGCCCTTGGCCAACGAGACATCAAGAAGATCTTAGCCTACTCGACGCTCTCTCAGCTCGGCTATATGGCTGTTGCCTATGGTTTGGGTTTCCCCGGCCTTGCACTTTTTCATCTGACTTGCCACGCCTTCTTTAAGGCATTACTCTTCCTCGGATCTGGTTCTGTTATTCACGCCTGCCATCACGAGCAAGACATTTTCAATATGGGCGGGTTGATTCGGCGTATGCCCATCACCTCGCTTACTTTTGCCGTCGGCACGATGGCTCTTTCTGCCGTCACATTTACTTCGGGCTACTTTAGTAAAGACGCTATCATCGAGGCTGCCTTCCTTAAGGACAAAGCTGTTTACTGGGTTGTTTATGGGGCCGCTTTCTTAACATCAATTTACATGGGCCGCCTTTTCTGGATTGCATTTTTAGGCGCCCCGAAGACGGACAAGGCTGCACACGCTCACGAGAGTGGGCCCTTTATGGTGGCACCGCTTCTCATGCTTGCCTTCTTAGCACTCGTTGGAGGTTTTGTTCAGTATTGGCCCGAAAATCTCGGCGAGGTTTTCTTTGCCCAGTACCATGCTGTCCATGAGCAGATAGCGGCCCTCGGTGTCGAGCATAACATGCTCCTTGCCGGCGTTGTTGCTTGGGCTGCGGGCTTTCTTTTGACTTACTTTTTTTATAAGCCTGGTGCCGAAGTGGATCGCCTCGAAGAGGGCGCAAGGCCGCTCTATCTTTTATTTAAGCATAAGCTCTGGTTTGATGAGCTTTACAATGCCTATGTCGCAAAAATCCAGGATCGTTTTGCAAGTCTGCTTAGCTTCCTTGATCTTGCCCTCATCTCTGGCTTCATCATTCGGGGGAGCGCGGGCCTCGTGGGGCTTGTTGGTATTTTCTTTCGCACGCTGCACGTTGGCAGCTTGCACGGTTATGTGTATTGGTTTTTAGCAGGGCTTGTTCTCTTCTGCGCCTTTGCTTTTGGCATGCTCTAGTTAACGCATTATTTTCTGATGACTGTTCTCGACCCACATTTTATCCAGCTTGCAATTGTCGCCCCCTTGATGACGGCGTTCTTCATCTTTATCGGCCAACGCCTGGGGGACACCTTTTGTAAGTTCACTGCACTGGCAGGCTTTCTAATTCCTGCAGCCATAGCGTTGTATCTTGCTTATTTGTTTGATGGTGCGGCCCGCATGGAAGGCTACGCCTTTACGACGGACTTGGCGACAGGCCTCGAAAAGTTCGGCATTACGCTTAAGCTTGGCCTCAATGGCATTTCGCTTCCGATGTTCGTCCTTGCGGGCCTTGTAGGGCTTGCAGCAGGCTTGTATGCACTCACTGCTGAGGCAGACCGAAAGGCATCCTACTGGATTCTCCTCTTGATTATGCAAGGGGGGCTCATGGGTACATTTGCCTCGATGGATATTTTCTTTTTTTACTTTTTCCACGAGCTTGCCCTTATCCCGACCTTTATCATGATCGGTGTTTGGGGCGGGGCAGGGCGCCGTTCTGCCGCCATGGAGATGACCATTTATCTCACCCTCGGTGCGATGCTTTCGTTGATTGGTATCATCGGCCTTTACATGCAAAGCGATATAGCCTCGCTGAGCATGGTCACCCTGCGGGCATTTTTAGCGAATACACCTTTGAGTGAGCTTGTCCAAAATAACCTCTTTGCACTCCTGCTGTTTGGTTTCGGGATTCTCGTCTCTCTCTTTCCTTTTCATACATGGGCCCCTCGGGGATATGCGGCTGCGCCCACCTCAACGGCAATGCTTCATGCGGGCGTCCTCAAGAAGTTTGGTCTCTACGGGCTTATTCAGCTCGGTGCTCCGATTCTCCCTCTCGGTGCCATTGCATGGTCTCCGTGGATCTTGTGGCTCGCTTTGGGCAACATTGTCATTATTGGCTTTGTCACGATTGCTCAGCGAGACCTCAAGCAAATGGTCGGTTATAGCTCGGTCATGCATATGGGGTATTGCTTTCTTGGTATTGCCTGCCTGTCGACGATTGGTATTGGTGGTGCGCTCTTGCTAATGTTTGCGCACGGCCTTTCCGTTGCATTGCTGTTCTTGCTTTCAACGTGCATTCAGCACCGCACAAGCACCTGTGATATGATGGAAATGGGCGGGCTCTGTGCCAAAGCGCCGATCTTATCCGTTTTCTTTGTTGCAGCGGTCATGGCTAACGTTGGGCTTCCTGGGTTTGCTAATTTCTGGGGAGAACTTTCTGTCTTTGTCGCTTTGTGGGACTGGAAGCCTTGGGCTCTTTTCCCTGCAGCCTTGGGTGTTGTTATTTCTGCTATTTATGGCCTGCGTGCCGTCTCTCGGATTTTCTTCGGCTGTTCTTCTAAAGAGCTTATATCGGTCGAAAAAGTTCAGCCCATTACAGACATGACGCTCGCTGAAAAAACGCCTGCCTTCCTGCTTCTGCTTGCTCTTTTCGTTGTGGGTGTCTTCCCTAAGTTTATTACAGACTTTGTAGATGAAGGCCTTACGACGGCACACTACACTATTTCCAAACAAGAGATGGAAACCGTTGAGCACAGCGCTCCTGTTGAGGGTGCTTTGTCTGATTTTTTCACCAATCCTTAAATGCCTTATTAAGTAATGCACGCCTTACAAGCTTACAAAAATTTTGCCGACAGCAATGAATGGCTTCTCCTTTGGCCAGAGATTGCTCTTGGTGTTATTGCCCTCCTTCTTTTGACTTTTGAGTGGGTGTTTCCCAAAGAAAAAAATCGTGTCCTCATCCCTGCCGTTGCTATCGCAACGCAGCTCCTTCTTCTCGTTTCTTGTATTAGTTTCTTCTGGTGTACGCGTGGTATGGCCTCTGGCGAAGAGTTTTCAGGCCTGATTCACCAAACAGCAACAACGGCTATTTTTCGAGTCTTCTTTTTGATCAGTTCGCTCTTTGTTACTTATTTAGGTATTATTTATTTTAGGCATCACCCTAAAAGCCCTCAGGTTGAGTTTTATCACTTAGTTCTGCTCCTTACAGCGGGCTTTATGCTGCTGGTTCAAAGTTATCACTTCCTTCTTTTCTTTGTTGTTCTCGAGCTTGTCACTGTCAGCTTCTACGTCATGGTGAGCTACGCTCGTGAACGCTCAAATTCCCTGGAGGCAGGCCTTAAGTACCTTGTCCTTGGTGCGCTTAGTTCACCTATGTTGCTTCTGGGGATCGTGCTCCTCTATGGTATTGCCGGAAATCCAGCCCTCATTGGCCATGCCGAAGATGCATTCAATTTCGCAGAGTTGGAGCACTTTATTATCGCCCATCCAGACAATCTGTGGATTCATATCGGCGCGGTGCTGGTCCTGTGTGGTATTGCCTTTAAGATTGGCGCGGTTCCATTTCAAATTTGGGTGCCTGATGTGTACCAAGGTGCTCCGACACCGGTTACAGCCTTTTTAGCTGTAGCTTCTAAGGCAGCGGGATTTGTTGTCTTGCTCAACTTGATTAAGGGGCCGTTTGCTCCACTTGCACCTGTTCTCATTCCGCTTCTTTCAGCTATCGCTGCGGTAACTATTCTCTTTGGCAATATTGCAGCTCTTACGCAACGCAATACCAAGCGCCTAATGGGTCTTTCAGGGATCGCCCATGCTGGCTATCTCCTGGTGGGTGTTGTTGCGAGTTTTCGTGTCGAATGGGCAGCTGGGGCTGTTATTTTCTATCTCTTTACTTACCTGCTCGGGTCTTTTGCCGTTTTTGGCGTGATGGCCCTTCAGCGTCCCGAGGAAGACATGTGGCAGACGCTGGATGATTACGAAAACCTTCGTAAAAAGCAGCCTTATCTTGCGACGATCCTCACCATCGGTATTGGGTCTCTTGCTGGGATTCCGCCTCTTGTTGGCTTTATCGGTAAGTTCCTTCTCTTTGTTGCAGCTTACCAAGCAGGTCTTTATAATCTTTTAGGCGTTGCTATCATTGGCGTTGTTATTTCTATTTACTATTACTTTGGCTGGATTCGCTCCGCTTACTTCCGCAGCTGGGACCTTACTCCTGAGGAAGAGGCTGCTGCTGCCGAGCTGAAGGTTGGCGTCACTCACCGCCTTGTGCTTGGGATCGTTGCCTTTGCTACCGTGGCCCTTGGTTTTTACCAAGCCACTTTGAGTGTTCATCTCTTCTAATTTTATTACTTATGTCAGAAAAAATCATCATCCTCGAAACAAACCAGGGTCCTATTGAGCTCAAGCTCTTTGAAGCGATTGCACCAAAGGCCTGTGAAAACTTTGAAACGCATGTCCGAAATGGCTATTACAACGGGATTATTTTCCACCGTGTGATCCAAGACTTCATGATCCAGGGTGGAGACCCTACAGGCACAGGTCGCGGTGGGGAGTCCATCTGGAAGAAGCCTTTTGCTGATGAGTTCGACAAAAGCCAAACGTTTGACCGCAAGGGTATTCTTGCGATGGCCAATGCGGGTCCTGGCACGAATGGTAGCCAATTTTTCATCACAACAGCTGCGACGCCTTGGCTTACAAATCGTCACACTATTTTTGGCGAAGTCGTTGATGGTTATCCTGTTGTCGAGTCTATCGAGGCTTCCGAGACAGATGGTCAAGATCGCCCTAAGGCAGACCAGGTCATCAAGCGGGCCTACGTCAAAGAAGTTGAAGTTGCAAAATAAGCTTTATGCAGCCCTGGAAAGTTTGTGAGTGGGGCTCCAGTGGGGCCTTAAGTATCAACTTTCTGGCATTACATGGCTTTGGTGGGGCTGGGGAGGATTTTTCCTCCCTTGCTTCTAGTTTAGCCCCAGGCCGCGCGCAGTGGCGCGCGCCCACTGTGGTCTACCACGCGGGAGCCCCTTGGGAAAGCGCCCTGGGGCGTGTCTTACCACAATTACACTCGGTTATCCCCGAAGCGTGGTCTACCACACAACCCATTCTCCTTGGTTACTCAATGGGAGCACGTTTGGCTCTACATTTTGCCCTCCAATACCCAAAATCTACCCGGGCTATTATCCTCGTTGGAGGAACTCCGGGTGTGGTAGACCACGTTGAGCGTTCCGTGAGGCGAGCTCAGGATGAGGCCCTTGCTGAGAGAATCCTCCAAGATGGAGTTGAAGCTTTTGAGGCTTTTTGGCGAAGGCAGCCTTTAATTGCGACGCAGTCGCAAATCCCTGAAAAGGTCTTGAAACCGATGATGGAGCGGCGTTTAAACAATAAGCCCGAGGTTTTGGCTTCGACCTTGATGGCCTTTAGCCAGGGGGTAATGCCTCCCGTGTGGGATCGCTTGAGCGAGATTCAATGTCCGGTGTTACTTGCTGTGGGTGAAAGGGATGAGAAATATAAGACCATTGCACAAAGTGTGGTAGACCACATTCCTCAAGCCGATCTTTGCATCCTTCCTAATGCGGGGCATGCTGCACATCTTGAGAATGAGCCGGCCTTTATGAAATGTTGCGAGAAGTTTATTAATAAACTTGAAGCGAACTAGGAAAGGTGCATAGTTCGAGCCCTCGGTTTATACCTGGGTTCAAATGTCTTATCCTTTGTAATCTGTGTTTGGGTCGGGTTCGTACTTCCTTAACTAATTGCTATCCAAAATGTTCTACCTATCTCCTGACGCATTTATTCACTTTTGCCAATCGCAACCCATTGCCGTCATTTGGGCTGTGCAGCTAGTGTTTTGCTTTGGCTGTATGTTGTTGTTTTTGAGGCTCTTCGGTGCTGTCGGTATTTACGCTTACATCACCGTGATGATTGTCGCTGCTAATTTAGAAGTGCTCAAAGCAGTTAAATTGCCTTTTTTTGATGATCCTGTTGCGCTTGGGACGGTTGTTTTTTCCTCGATTTACCTAGGGACGGATATTTTAGCAGAGTACTATGGCCCTAAAATTGCCCGAAAAGCCGTCTGGCTAGGTTTCGCCTCTTATACTTTGATGATAGCAATCATGATGCTCGCTCTTGGGCTTAAGCCTTTGACCATGGCGCAGGCTGGGTCAGAATGGGCCTGGGCTGTTGAAAATCATGATCATTTGATGGCGTTGTTTAACCCTGCTCCTGCGCTACTGGTTGCCGGGATGATTTCTTATCTTTTTAGTCAGCTTTACGATGTCTGGATTTTCCACTTTCTTAAGTGCTTGACGCGCAACCGATGGCTTTGGCTGCGCAACAATGCTTCGACGATGATGTCAGCATTGCTGGACAATATCATTTTTAGCATTCTTGCCTGGAGAATATTATCTGAAGATCCCATGCCTTGGCCTGTTCTCATCTTTACGTACATCCTCGGAACGTATGCTCTGCGCGTGATTGTAGCATTGCTTGACACGCCCATTATTTATCTGGCACGCTACTTTCTTCCCGAAGAAGATCGCATCCTATTGGAGGAAGAAGAAGCCAGTGCCTAATTACGAACAGTTTTCATTTGAGGTTACTCACCAAGATCCGAGCTCTAAGGCTCGGGTGGGTTTGTTGAAGACGCCGCACGGCACCATTGAGACGCCTAACTTCATATTTTGCGCGACGAAGGGCGCTCTCAAGGGGGTGACGACGGCTCAAGCCCGTGAGGCTGGGGTTGATATTATTCTTTCGAATACTTACCATATGATGCTTCAGCCGGGTTCGGAGCTCGTTGCTAAACATGGTGGGCTGCACCGTTTTCTTGACTGGGATGGCCCGATGTTTACCGACTCGGGCGGTTTTCAGATTTTTAGCCTGGGGCATGGAGGTGTTGCTAACGAGATTAAGAGCCGCAGGCAGATGCCCGGGTTTAAGGACCGTGTTAATATTACTGAAGAGGGGGCTTACTTTAAATCCTACATCGATGGTAAAGTTCACTTACTTACGCCGGAAATTTCGATGCAGGTGCAAAAAAATCTGGGTGCAGACCTTGTTGTTGTGCTCGATGAGTGCACACCTTATCACAATGACAAGGTGGATACTGAGCGCTCCATGCTGCGGAGTCATCGCTGGGCGCTTCGGAGCTTGCAGGAGTTTGAGCGTATTGATGATGGTTCGCAGGCACTCTATGGGATTGTCCAAGGAGGCATTCACAAGGATCTCCGGAAGGTCAGTGCCGAGTTTGTTGCCGAAATGCCTTTTTTTGCTAACGCTATTGGAGGCTCCCTAGGAGGCTCAACTGAAGAAATGCAAAGTGTTGTTAGCTTGGTGAGTGACTATTTGGTGACTGAAAGGCCGACACACTTACTTGGGATTGGTGGCTTCATGGATATTTGGCACGGTGCTTCGATGGGTATGGATACGTTTGACTGTACTCACCCAACTCGCGTTGCGCGCCACGGCAGTGCACTCGTGCACCCAAACCAAGGAGAGGGGCGTGGCCACCTCAATATGCGCAATAGCGCCTTCAAGGAGGATATGAATCCTATAGAAGAGGGTTGCTCTTGTTATTGCTGCAAAACGTTTACGCGTGCCTATATTCACCATTTGCTCAAAGCAGGTGAGCTCTTGAGTGGCCAATTGTTAACCATTCATAACATTTCTTTCATGATGCGTCTTGCACGTGCTGTTCGTGAGTCGATTAAAAACGGCACTTTTGAGCAAGAGCGTCGTGCTTGGGGAGCCTAGGAGCTTATGTGCGCTGCGATGACTTGGTTTGAGATTGCTGTTAGCGATGGGCTTCGTGCCTGTGCTTTTTATGAGCAGGTTTTTGAGTGGAGCTTAAAGCCTTTTTTGCATGCTCCAGAAAAGAGTCGCTCTAGGCTTTGGCATATTTATACAACCGAAGGCCTCGCCATTGGAGGGCTTTATGAAGCTCGTGAGTTAGCCGGGGCTAATGCTGTTGAGGTTTACCTTGCTGTTGATTCTGTGGCTGAGGTTCTCGCTCGTGCCTCTGATGCAGGAGGAGAGGTAGATCTTGAAAAGACAAAAATCCCCGATGGGGAGGGGTATTATGGTCGATTCAAAGACCTCGATGGTACGGTTATTGGCTTGTGGTCTCTGATTTGATTCTTCTCTTTCTCTTGAATGAAAAAAGCCCTTCTAGTGAAGGGCTTTTTGTAGATGACTTACGATAACGTCAGCGTCTTAGTTGCGGGGAATGACATCTTTCATGATAGCCTCAAAATCAAGGAAGTTTGAGGTTTTATCGTCATTGCCTAAGACAGCTAATGTGCAGGAAAAGTTGGCGGAATCGTGCCAGCCGGATTCCGCGCAGTTATTGCCCGTTATGATCGCATACTCCATATATTTTTTATTTTTGCTCCAAGTATAGTTTATGATTGGGCCATTTTTTAGAATGTCGATAAACTCTTTGTAGTTTTTCTCTTCAAGTGGGTGCGTGTGTTCAAGAATCAGTGCTTCTATCGTTGTGCGATTATATTCAGCGTCTTGGATTTGATTAAAAGTTTCGATGTCATTTGTTTTAAAGAAACCTAAAGGTTTTAATCCTTTTCCGTATCTGAGGTTTTCCTCGATTAATTTTTCAAGGAGAGCATGATCACTATTTGCTTTAATAAATATTGCAAACGTCTCTTCTAGTGCCCCAAATTTTGTTAATTCATTTAAGATAGTTTCTTTGTCATAAATAATAGATTCTGGGCCTACTAAGGTTAAAAGGAGAAAAGCGAGATAGTGATTTCCTTTATAGGTGAAATTCCAAAATAGATTTGTATACAGTTGATGAGCATGCTCACTATGTTTAAATTTCTTAACCATAATAAAGAGTGTTTGATAGCTGGCTCTACTCATATTGATTATTTCTCTCTGGTGTTCAGCTAGAAGAAGTACGCCATTATTGGCTAAGTAATAAGCCATGACATCCGCAAAAAAATAATTTAAGTAGAATGGGTTAATCGCAGCGTTATGCTCTATGTATTCATTTAAAGCTTCAGTTTCTTCATCGGTGGCTTCTGGTTTGCCAAAAGGGTATCCAAGTCCATAGCCAAATAAGCCATTAATGCTGAGCGTACAAATGAGTGCAGTAAGTAATAGCTTTTTTGTGGGTTTATTTTTCATATCTATAATATGACATTGCTATTTAATAATGGTTCCAGGAAGTTTTGTGATTTTTATGTATTTGTTAATTAGGTGTATACATCTGTTATGGGGTGTTTTATTCAGTGCCTCAGCAAAAAAATAATGAGTTTTTATTGACGACTGATTACTTTGGATCACCCTCAAAGAGGTTATGGTTTATGGGATGCTTAAGAGGGGGGTGCATGGAGTTTTAATTATTCTTGCTTTGCTACAAGCCTCATTGCTTGCACTAGAAGGCTCAATCAGTGGGTCGGAAGATGCTGATTCGGGTAGTAGCTATGCACTTTTGGATGGCTTGACCTCACTTGTTTACCGGGGTATTGACCAGTCCTACTTCCTTGTCGTTCCCATTCTCAATACAGGCATTGGTAGCTTTATGGGCGGAAAGTATGGGGCGCTACTTGGTTTTGTTTTTGGACTCAGTGATGAGCTTTTGACTTATCTTGGTGCTGAGGATAACTATTATCTTACTGCAGCTTTTCTAGGTGCAGGCTCTCTTGATAAGTTGGATCTTCCCTATCATGCAAATCACGTCGTGGGTGCTGCTGCAGGTCTAAGTATTGCTTCAGGAGAACTAGATGCCCTCAAGGACTATGCTGGTAATCCTGTGCAAGGGGCCCTTAATGGCTTGGTTTATGGAGGCACTCAGGGTGCTGTTTTGGGTGGTCTAGGAGGTGTTCTTGATGAGGCGCTCAAGGCAAAAGGTCTCACGCATCAAGACTGGGTTTCACCACTAGTACTCAGCTTAGCTCAGGCAAAAGCGCTGGGTACAGCTGCAGGGATCATTGCGTATTTACCCAAAGCAGGCGAGGTTTATACGAACTTTCGAGATAGCTACCCCTTGCCAGGAGGCACAACAGAAGCTTTTGCTGTTATTTTAGCAGCGATCAAAATCTATAATGAGCGGGATAGTGGTGTTGAGGCCGAAGAGGAAGGCGAGGAGCTTGCTGCTCATGCAAAAACGCCCTTTGAAATTATTGATGCATTCAACGAAAGTTTATCAGAAATTATTGGGAAAGAGCGCCTAGACTCAATGATGCAGCGGCAAGCCATTGTCATGGTGGCTATGCCGCTTTTGGGCAGTCAACTTTCCATGAAGCTTCATGAGTATTTCCAAATTTTTGATACAGAGCTGGCAGGGTTTAAAAAGTATGAGCCTGGATCAGAAAAAGCATTTTTTAATGCTGTTAGCTTGCTGACCGTTTTTATTGTTCCCTATGTTGGTGAATTTTTTCTTGCGAATCTCTTGAGTGACTATCAGGGGCGTGCATTGGCCGTTGCTGTCCAGGATGCTTTGCATGAACGTTTAGCGGGGGGAGAAATGCCTCTTAAACTTGCTCGCCATGAAGAGGCGTCAGCGCTGATCGATGCCATGGATGCTAATATTTACAGCATTGCAACCGATGGAGAGCATCTTCTCTCTCAAATTGCGCAATCTCAAGTGAAAGGCGTCTATAGCATTTGCACCCTTCACAAAACCAACTCTCTGGACTTTGCCGTGCTCGTCCAATTCTTTAACGATCTCTTTGTCTCTGCGGGTGTTGCCCTTGGTGAGATGGAAAATGCTGTTGAGGAAAAGATGCTTCCACTGAAGTCCAAGCTTAGCACGCTGCAAAAGCATTGGCATACGGATTCGCGCAATCTTGTCTACGGGGAAAAGCAGGCGCTTCTTTCTGCTAAGGAGCAGGAGATTAAAAAAGAGCTGCGGAGGCTTTCTGAGGAGCAAGCCTTCCTCATGGTGTTGCGTATGGGATTCTTTAGCACGAAAGGCATCCTCGTTGATTTCATTTTTAATTACAGCTTTGTTGCTCTAAAGATGGTCGGAGGTGAAGGTATTGCAGATGCGGATAGATTGCCTTTTGATGATTATAGCAAAGTGCTTTCATCCTCTAGGGAGCTTTCAGGGGCCTATGGCTGGTATGCTGATAGTGCAGGCAGGCTCATTAAGTTTAACCAAGCCAAAGCAAATGTAGGCAAGCTTATTGGCTTCATGAATGAAGGTGACGACTCATCTATAGCTTATGCTTTTGAAGAGGGAGATGCTAATGCGCTCAAACTCGAAGACTTTTCGGTTGGCTATGATGGTGACGGCCGTGTTACTTTGCTTCAGCCTCAGACGCTGAACATACCTCAGGGCGTTTATGTTGTCTCAGGACCTTCAGGTAGCGGGAAGACAAGCTTCCTTAGCAAGATTCAAGGCATTAAGCATAATGGTATTTGGGGCGAGGGCAGGGTTACCTATGTCGGTCCTCATGGCAGTGACATAGATATACACCAAGCTACTCAGGTAGATTATTTGGTGCCTGACACGACGCTGTTTGAGCTGATTACATCGCAGAGTGCTTATGCGGGCGTGGATGCTAACCTTGAAGAACGCATTCGTGAACTTTTACTTGAAATTGAGATTGATGATAAGGGTGAGAGGGGCCTTGTTTCACAACTGCATACTCAGAAAGAAGACTGGGGAACCATTTTAAGTGGTGGCCAAAAGAGAAAACTCGCTATTGCAAGTGCGATCTTGAAGACCCCGGATGTTCTGATTCTCGATGAGGTTTTTAACGGGCTTGACCCTGAGTCAGTGAAAAAAGCACAGTCAATGTTGAAGAGCTATTTGCCCAATACTTTAATGCTCATTGTTGACCATAATTATGAGCTCAACAATTACAATGGGTTTTACGACGGCCAGCTTCACCTTGAAAATAAAGAGATCCAATTTTCACATTTTTAGGGCTTTTATTTGATGGGAGGTGCTATGCGGTTGTATGCGTAGTCGCTTTCTATTTTGCCCGAATAGTTCGGCTTGCCTTTTAAGGCATAATTTCCTAGTCTCTTCAGTATGAAAAGACTACCCCTCGCTATTGCATTTGCTTTATCGCTGATCTTCCTTCCATCCTGTTCCAAGGAGGATGACTCTTACACCATGGAAGACCTTAAGGAAGATGTCGATGACTACAGTGATAAAGCAAAAGATAAAGCAGATGATTTAGGCGACGCGACTGAAGAATCTTACGATGCCTACAAAGAAGCGATTGAAAATTAGAGTTTCAAGCTTTAGGCTATTTTATAATCTATAAAGTTAACCCACTAACCCTAATATTACATCTATGTCTCTTAAAAAATGCGTTCCCCTTCTTGCGCTCACTTGCCTATTTGCAGCTTGTGAAGCATCTCACGACGATAAAGACGGTAAAAGCTCCATGGACTCTGCTAAAGCAGAAAAGATGGAGACCCTTAAAAAAGAAAATCTAAGCGTCCTCACAGACAAGATTAATCAGAAGTCCACCGAGCTCATGGCGATGCTCAAAGACAAAAACCCTGACCTTCATGAAGACTTAACAGAAGCCATGAAGGCCTTTAATAAGGGTGACATCGAAGAGGCGCTGGATGAATTCAAGGAAGTCTATCAAGGGCATGTTACTACCGATCAAATGGAAGTCGCTAAGGACATTGCAAGCAATATGCAGATCTTTGCCTTAGAGTCTGAGTTTAAAGCAACCGATGGGCCCGTCGGCCAGGCTATTGGTTCTATTCGCAATCAGGACCACGCACAAGCTCTCAAGAGCCTTCAAGACATCTTGAAAAAGGGCCAGCTTAGCTCCAAGCAAAAGGACATTGTCGAAGAAATTATGAAGTACTACACAGAAAGTACCCATGTTATGGAGGATAGCTTGAAGAGCTTCGGCTTGTAAGGCCTTTTGATTGAATATTATTTTTGAGCGCTTCGGTGTATACGGCCGAGGCGCTTTTTTTGCTTCTGGGCTTGACCTGGGTAGTAATTATTTGCATGAATAGAGCCTAGAACCATGTTAGCCACAACATCCATATAAGTATCAGCTTTGGGTTACCTTCTTTTAGAAGGTACTGTTACGAGCTATAAGATACATCTCCGCAGCACTTTATCCCTAGGTTTAGGGTCCTTTTTCATGTGCGTGTGGGGTGCTAACAACCCAAAAACTGATATTTCGCCAAGTTTTGAATCCATGCACCTTCATGAGGTGCTCTTTGTCGTCTACTTTTTATTTTATGAATACTACACAAGAATTTAAGCCATTAACTAAATATAAGCCTGGTAGCACTCGTGAGCTCTGGAGCATTTGTTTGCCGATGATGCTGACTTCGATTACCACAACGCTGATGTATTTCTGCGACCGTATCATTCTGGCGCGTTATTCGATTGATGCCATGAATGCGTGCGTCACGGCGTGGATGGCCTCCGCGGTACCGTCTTTTGCTGTCTTTGGTATTGCGGCAATTTCGGAAGTTTTCGTTGGCCAGTACAATGGTGCCAAACGCTATGGTGAACTCGCAGCTCCGGTTTGGCAGATGATTTACTTTTCACTCATGATGGGTGTACTTTTCGTGCCCATGGGGCTTTTTGCGGGACCCTGGGTCATCCCCGATGCTTATGAAGCTTGGGGTGTCCCATACTTTGTCTGGGTTATGAGCTTTTCTTGGCTTTTTGCTTTGATTGGGGCGCTTTCGGGCTTTTTTATTGGCCAGGGCAAGGCTAAGATCGTCTTTGTCGTCGCAACCTTTGGTAATGCAGTGAATATCGGGCTTGATATAGTCTTTGTGTTTGGCGTACCGGGTTTTATTCCAGAAATGGGTGCCAAAGGGGCTGCGATTGCAACCGTCATTGCGCAGAGCATTCAAGCTACGATTCTCTTTACACTTTTCCTGCGTAAAGATGATCGCCGTTTGCGTGGTAGCTCGGATATGCGCTTCAAGCCTGCATTGTTTAAGGAGTGCATGCGCGTGGGTGTGCCTGTGGCGATTGCCCACGGCATGGAAGTTCTTGCTTGGACGCTGTTGATCGATCTTGTCGCTATTCAAAGTGAGTTGCATATGGTTGTCTTTGCCATTTGCCAATCGGTATTCATCTTTTTTGCCTTTGTTTCCGAAGGCTTCCAAAAGGGGGTTACCGCAGTGGCTGCCAATTACATTGGTGCGAAGGCTTGGGAATACATCCCAAAGATGTTCCGCTCGGGAGTGCGTCTTTGTACGATGGTACTGCTCGTTTTGCTGATTCCTTGCATTTTCTATCCGGATGTCATCGTGAATGCCTTCTTGGTTGAGGAACTTCAAAGCTATAGCTATGAAGAGCTCCAATCACTGTTTCAGATTGCTTTCGTTGGCGTTTGGTTAGCCATGTTTTTTGAGCAATTGGCCTGGCTGTCTATCGGGGTTATCTTGGGGGCAGGGGATACGCGCTTCCTGATGATCATGATGGGTCTTGTTGCTTGGTTTGGTGGTTTTCTACCCGTGGGGATCGGGCTTCATATTTTCCATGCAGGCCCACTTTTTGCGCCGTTAATGCTGGTTTTTTATACCATCTGTAATTCCACTTGCTTTTACTTGCGGTACCGCAGTGGGCGTTGGAAGCAAAAGGTTATTGCTTAAAATGAGCTAAAAAGCCGTTTTTTGACCTAGAATACAGGGCTCCGGGAACCTCCGGGGCCTTTTTTAGGTCTTAATTTAAAAACCCGGGAATAAATTCATATTTTTAATGCTCTTATAAGTAAGTAACCATTTATAAGTTATTTAAAATCAACAAAAAAGGAAAAATCTATGGCTCAGACACAAACGGATAAGAAGAAGGCGATACTTAATTTAGAAACCCTCGAAGCGAGAACGCTCTTTGCAGGAGCTGGTGAAGTTGTTGATGCAGAGCCAGATGTGGATATTATGAACTTCGATATCGATGACCTTCTGGGCGATGACGAGTCGGGTGTAGACAATATTTCATCCGATAATGTAAGTGAGCAAGTGTATACCGTTGCTAAGAAACTTACACAGGGAGATGCTGACAAAACTGAAAGTAACTCTGAGATATGCACCAATAGAAAATCCTATCAGCGTTATAGGGATCATTTAAATGCTGGCATTGTAAGAAATTTTGCGGATAAGCCAGGAGACCCCTGCTTTAAGGAGGCTAAAGGTGACTTTATTAGAGAAGACTTGGACTGGACTACAATGTATACCTGGGGGTTGATGGCTAAATATAAAAGTGCAAAGACCCGTCCTTTTTAATAATTTGTTGATTATAAGAAACTCAAAATCCGCCCGTAAATATCTTTGGGCGGATTTTTTAATGACATCCATGATTTTCTGGGTGGAAAAGTAGTTGCTAAGAGTATCGCAAGTAGGTTTTTTCTAGGAACTTTTTTTCAATCCTCGTGTCTTATATAAAGAAGGCGATTCTTTCTTAATAGGGCACGAGGTTAAATATGAAAAAAGAAAACATGCATTTAGAAACACTTGAGGAAAGAGCTCTTTTTGCTGGAGTTCAGGAAGCACTAGAGCCTGTCGACAGTATTGATGAAGTTAAGGATGGGGCGCTTTGCTATGGTGTGATGGGGACTGTTGGCCAGTACGCTGCGACTGTTGGCCAAACTCTTGAAGTGCCTGGAGCATGGGTGCAGGCGGCAGGAGATAGCATTTATACATTTTTTGATACACCGCCAGAATACCCTGAGGGGGGCATTTATACAGATCCCGTAAGCCAGACTCTGGCAATGTCAGGAACTGTTGTTAGTGGTTTTAGTTTTTTAGGACAAGGTCTCTTCAATGTAACGGGTATGGCCTTTGAAGTGGGTGAATCTATTGCCAGTTTGGGGTCTGAAGAGGCCAATGTTATTAGTCTGCCTTTTGCCGGTTTGAAAAGTATTTCCTATGGAGTGGGATCTTTATTTGGCTCTGTAGGAGAAGTGGGGAAAAATTTTGCTGATAGCAATACCTATGAACTGCCTTATGACCAGTTTGTTGATGCGCATCGTGAAGCCTACTCGACTCAAACAGGTACGATGCTCGGCTCAAGCGTTTATGTTGTAGGGGGTGCTTTGCGTGCTCCAGGTTGGTTTTTACATCAAGCAGGAGACAGTCTTGTGAAGATTTGTGATATTGCAGATGCTACATCTAATTACCTAAAAGACCTTTATGCGGGTGTATCCTGGGCTTATAACAATTACTTTGGGCCTAGTGAAACCGTTGTTAATGACAAGGCTATATGCGATGTTGACCCTTTGGGCGAATTATCAGACTATATTGCACTTAATCCATCCTTTGCGATTGCAAGCTCTTTAGCTTAAGTATTTTTTGAGCAAGTTTTAATCAAATGCACCTGAGGGAAATACCTTCAGGTGTTTTTTACAAATTTTTTTGAGCAAGCTCGATTGCCTCTTTGACGTTTGTGCGCTAATATAGATCTTTAGTTTCTGGATGATCGCGCTCTCTTGTCGAGCCCACTATTTAAAATCATAGAAGGAGGTGTACGATGAAGATATCTCAGTACTTCGCTATCTGTGGCGTTTGTGCGCTAATGAGTCTTATTGCTAACGCACAAATTCCTCATAATATTAATCATGAAGGTTACACAAGTGAAACAACCGTTAATGAGCATGGCCTGTCTCCCTCGTTTGGCGTGTTTGAATGCCGGCGTACGGAAGGGTGTAGTTTGGTTGATGCAGCCGCGGCTAAAGCCACCTTTGCTGCTGAGCGCTATTTAAATGCGAGCAAAGCGTTGACGCTCGCAGCAGAAGCTTATGGGGCTGCGGGTTACTCATGCGTTCAAGCAGCATATCAATCTGCAGCAGATATCTGCAAAACAGCGCATCAAGCATTTTCGTATTTAGGGCAATTTGATGATGAGCATTTTTCTGAGCTCAATATTAGCGATTACCACCAGTTAAGAGAAGAATTGGCTAGCAATATTGATCCTATTTTTCTTGATGCTTGTAAGATCTGCGCAGAAGCTTTTATTGCCAGCGCATCCATTCAGTTAGATGTTAATGCAGTACATACGGCTGCAGCCTATCATGACAGTGCCGCCGCGGCTGCATTTAGGGCTTATCAATTTTACTATGCAGGCTTGGACGATGCTAAGGAAACCTCGGGCGAAGAGAGGACATCACCTTGGATGAAGTATGGTATTACAGCCGTAGTAGCAGGGCTTGTTTTCTACCTGAGTCAGTTCTATTTTTAGGCCATTTGAAAAGCTTTAACCAGCGCTTGAAGCGCATCCTTGTCAGTGGCAGCTCGCATAAGAGCTTCACCCACGAGGACTGCTTGCGCACCGGCATCACGCACGCGCCTTGCATCTTCGGCGGTCCAAATGCCACTTTCGCTGATTTTCAAAATATCCTTGGGGATTTTAGGTAAAAGTGTTTCAGAAATAGCAAGGTTGGTTGTGAATGTCCTTAAGTCCCGATTATTGATGCCGATGATCTTTGCCCCTGCATTCAGGGCACGCTCTAAGTCACGTTCATCGTGAATTTCAAATAGACTCTCAAGCCCTGCTAAGGAGGCTGCACGGTAAATGGCGTTTATGTCTTCATCCTTGAGTGCACGCACAATAATGAGGATTGCTCGTGCACCGGTTTCTACAGCTTCGAGGACTTGAATGGGGTGAACCATGAAGTCTTTTCTGAGGCAGGGTAGATGCGGGCCTTGAGCTGCTAACGAAGTGGTAACGGCTTTTAAGTCCTGTAAAGAACCACCGAAATAGGGCGTATCCGTTAAGACGGACAGTGCGTTCGCGCCGGCTTCTGCATAAGTGTGCGCTCGATCGGATGGATCATCTAGATCTTCAATGAGCCCAGCTGAAGGTGATTTGCGTTTGATCTCTGCTAAAACTCCTAGTTGACCTTGGGGTGAGAGTGCTTGAGAAAAGCTTGGACCCAATAGCTGCTTGCTTGCATGAATGCTGAGTTCTTCGTCTTGAACTGTCCTCACGTGCGCTGCAACTTCTTGGCGCTTGGCGGCCATAATTTCACTGAGCTTGTCCATTTTTTGTCGAATTAAGAGTAATAATCGCTAGATTGCTCAAGAAACTATAAATGTGGGTACTTTTCAACTACGTTATTTAGCCATATTTCAACTATAATTTATTGTGAAATTAATCAGTCAACATTCAGTATGGGTATTTTTAAACATGCCCGCCTTGTTTCTAGCTCTTTATTTGGCTCTTTATCCAAAAAACTATCAATTTGTTATCTTGAGTGGGGCTTATTGCGCCTTGGCCTTGCTGATTGGGATTCTTTTGCTCAATCCATTAATTTCTGCATTTCCCAAGAAAAAATGGATAAAGACGATAAAAAAAATTAACAAATACCGCCAGGAAATAGGCGTTTCTTGCTTTATCTATGCGCTTATTCATGCAAGCGGGTTTGTCGTGAAGCGTGGAGGCATTATGAAGACAATTCCGTGGATTGTTCATCCGGTAGTCTTTCTGGGTGTTCTTTCGCTAATGATGTTATCTGTCCTTGCGATTACGAGCAACCGCTTTTCGATGCGAAAGCTGGGGCCTCGCTGGAAAACACTACACAAAAAAGTATACATCGTGCAGTGGCTTGTGCTTGCTCATATGCTTTTTGTCGGAACAATCAAAAACTATATCATAGCGTTTGCCTTTGTTCCCCTAATTATACTACAGCTTGCAAGGCAAAGAAAAATAAAATTTTCTTAGTCGATCAGCGTTGAAGGCTTTTCAAACTAAACTTTATGATGAATACACTACAATCGCTAAGGAATACCGTGGCTCGTTTGCGTGCCCCTGATGGCTGCATCTGGGACCGGGAGCAAACCCACCAAAGCATTCGAGATTGCCTGGTCGAAGAATGTGCCGAGTTGCTCGATGCTATTGACCGTGAGGACTATCCCCACATGCGTGAAGAGTTGGGAGACATGTTGCTACAGGTCTTTTTCCATGCTCAAATCGCGGAAGAGGCAGGGCGTTTCACCATTGAAGATATTGCCAAAGAAATTGATGACAAGCTCATCCGCCGCCATCCTCATATTTTTGGTGATGTCGTCATCGATGATATGGATGGGCTTCACAAGCAGTGGGAGGCGATTAAGGCCCAAGAAAAGAAAAACGGGCCGACCTCTCAGGGTCCTTTCAAAGATCTGCCACCTCAGCTTTCAGCACTGCTCTTTGCTCGAGATATTTTTAAACAGATTACGAAGCAGGGCCTCGATGCGCCTAAAGACCTTGTCGATATGGCTTCTATCAAAGCCCAGGCATCATCTTTAGATAGTGCATCAGCGGGTCGTCAGCTCTTTGAGCTCGCAGCAGCTTGCCGTTTGGCGAAGATCGATCCTGAGTCTGCCTTAAGAGAGTATACAAAGTCTATTATGGATAACACACAAGCCTGACCAGGGTTTTAGTGAGCAAAGAAAAAGCGCACTCGAGTGAGTGCGCTTTTTACCTATGAAATAAAGCTAGAAGTTAAACTTCCGGGCTAATCAGAGAATTATCAATTTTGATCCCCAAGTTTTCGAGATAGACCACCAAGAACTTCAAAAGCTTTCCGTTTTTGGCGAAAGAAGCAAGCTTGGGAAGGACACCAGAAACAATGTTAAGCTGAACCTTTTTGAGAGCTGATTTGGTTGACTGGAATGAAGTCTGACCACTCTTTAATGCATTTAGAGTAGTCTGAGCCTTTTTAATGCTTTCTAAAGACTGACGCCTTTGCTCGCGAGTTGTTGGCTCATCCTTCATTTCATTCAAAACTGCTTTTGCCTCATTAAGCAGGCGTTGCATTTCTTTTTCAAACTCTGATTGAGACATTGTGTCTGCTTTAGCAAGCAGGTCATTAATTTGTTTTGAGACATTAACACCTGCGGCGTATTGCTTTGCAAGAGCCTTTGCTTCAGCTTGCTTCTCCGCATCAGGGGTGTTGTTGTTTGGCGGGGTCTTGCCGCTGTCGTCTCCGGCGATGACTTGTGCTTGGGCAAGCGTTGCGAGTGCAAAAAGAATCGCTATTGCGAGAGCTGATATGAAATATGGTTTTTTCATGGGTTGGTCAGGTTGTACTGTGTGAGTCGTAGGTTTGAGGCTTTAAGGAGGGCCTTGCAACATCTATCATGATCTCAAATGAAGCTGTTTCTGTCAAAACGTTTTTGTTTATTGTAAGGAAAATAAGGTGAATTGCCTATTTTTGTTTCTGGTTATATCTTTTATCCTTTTCTTTCGATTAAAGACGTCGCTTGACAATCCCTACATACTTTTGTCACGATCAAAGCCCTTGCTCTGCCCAAAATCTCTACTAGTAAACATTATTAGTTATTGTCTGTTAAGTAATTACACTTTTATCAATCGCCACACATGCCGCGTTCGCCCGTTCTTTTAGTTATCCGCGATGGTTGGGGAGCCAATCATAACGCCGAGCACGATGCTTTCAATGCCGTTAAGCTCGCAGCAACGCCTTGCTCGGATGCACTTTCTGTCAATTGGCCTCGTACGGAAATCACCGCTTGTGGCCTTGATGTTGGTCTTCCCTCAGAGGTGATGGGCAACAGCGAAGTCGGCCACCAAAATATCGGTGCTGGGCGCATTGTTGACCAAGAAATCGTCAGGATAGACAAGGCATTTGAGCAGGGTGAAGTTGATCACTTTCCCTCTGTTGAGGCAGCTTTTGCTCGAGCTAAGTCAGGTGGGAAGCTCCATTTAATCGGCTTGCTTTCGGATGCTGGGGTGCATTCGATGCTACGGCATCTCATTCATTTGCTTGAGCTCGCTGCAGAGGCGGGTATTCGCTCTGTGTTTGTGCATGCTTTTATGGACGGGCGAGACACGCCTCCCACCAGTGGCCTTGCTTACATCGAAGAGCTCGAACAAGCGATGAAAAGGCTTGGCGCGGGTCGTATTGCCAGCGTTTGTGGTCGTTTTTGGAGCATGGATCGTGATCATCGCTGGGATCGCATTGAGCAAGCTTACAACGCTTTAACGGCTCGTAGCGTCCAGCGCACAGCTCCCAATGCTACTGCAGCTGTTCAGTCCTATTACGATGCCCCGCTGGATGATTCCCGTCGTGGGGACGAGTTCGTTCTCCCTACGGTTGTCGTGAATGAAGCGGGTGCCCCCATCGGGCCGATTGAATCTGGAGATGGCGTTATCTTTTTTAACTTCCGTGGTGATCGTCCTCGAGAGCTCACACACGCGTTTATCGATGATGATTTTTATGGTTTTGACCGTGGTCCCAAGCTCGATCTTTTATTCGCAACGATGACGGAGTACGCATTGGGTCTCTGCGAGCAGGTTCTTTTTCGCAAGCCAGCTAAGATGCCAGATATTCTCGGCGAAGTGGTGAGCAAGCACGGTCTTAAGCAATTCCGCTGCGCTGAGACAGAAAAGTACCCCCATGTTACTTTCTTTTTTAATGATTATCGTGATGAGCCCTTTCCTGGTGAAGTGCAGCAAATCATCCCGAGCCCGAAGGACGTTGCCACTTACGACTTAAAACCACAGATGAGCGCCCAAGGCGTGATGGAGGCGACGCGAGAAGCTATCCTCTCTGGAGAGTACGCGCTCATCGTTGTTAACTTTGCTAATCCCGACATGGTGGGGCATACAGGTTCTTTAAAAGCTGCGATACAAGCCTGCGAAACGGTAGACGCTTGCCTTGCTGAGTTGCTTTCCGCTTTAGATAAGGTTCACGGCAAAGCCTTAATTACTGCAGACCACGGCAATGCTGACCAAATGTGGGAGCCTGCTCTGAATACTCCTCATACGCGCCATACGCTGAATCCAGTCGAAGTCGTTATTTACGGCGAAGGGTGTGAGGGGCTTAAGCTTCGCTCAAGCGGCCGCTTGGCAGACATTGCGCCTACGCTTTTACAGTTAATGCAAATAGACAACCCCCCTTCGATGACGGGCAGCTCTTTAATTCAATAACAGACTCTTTAACGTATTCACTCATTACTATCATGACTCAGCCTAAAAAAGTTGCTCTCCTCACAGCCGGTGGCCTTGCCCCTTGCTTGTCCTCTTCAGTCGGTGGCCTCATCGAGCGCTACAGCGAAATTGCACCCGATGTCGAGATCATCGCTTACCGCAGTGGCTACAAGGGCCTTTTGCTCGGAGATAGTATTGAGGTGACTCCAGACATCCGCTCCAAGGCAGGCATTCTTCATGCATTTGGAGGGAGTCCCATTGGCAACAGCCGGGTGAAACTGACTAATGTTAAAGACTGTATCAAGCGTGGTCTTGTTAAAGAGGGTCAAGATCCTCAACAGGTTGCTGCCGATCAGCTGGTGAAGGACGGGGTCGATGTTCTACACACCATCGGTGGAGATGACACAAACACGGCGGCTGCAGACCTTGCTGCTTTTCTTAAAAAGAATGGCCACACTCTGACGGTAATTGGGCTTCCTAAAACGGTGGACAATGATGTCTTCCCGATTCATCAAACGCTTGGCGCTTGGACAGCAGCAGAGCAGGGTGCACTTTTTTTTGAAAATGTCGTTGCCGAGCATAGCGCGAACCCTCGCATGCTCATTATTCACGAGGTCATGGGTCGTAACTGCGGCTGGCTCACGGCAGCTACCGCAGCGGCTTATCGCAAGCGCCTAGGAGCCAAAACACTTTTGCCAGAAATAGGCCTGAGTGAAGCAGCTCTTGATGTGCATGGTGTTTATATCCCCGAGATGGAGCTTGATATCGCTAAAGAGGCCAAGCGCCTCAAAAACGTCATGGACAAGCACGACTGTGTTAACCTCTTTATCAGTGAGGGGGCCGGTGTTGAGAGTATTGTCAAGGAGCTCGAGGCGAAAGGGGAGGATGTCCCGCGCGATGCCTTTGGTCACGTCAAGCTCGATGCCGTGAATCCAGGCCAGTGGTTCGGAAAGCAATTCGCCTCAATGATTGACGCTGAAAAAGTCCTCGTTCAAAAGAGCGGCTACTTTGCACGCTCAGCTCCTGCCAATGTTGAAGACCTTCGCTTGATTAAGAGCTGTGTAGACCTCGCTGTTGAGTGTGCTTTACGTAAAGAGGGGGGCGTCATGGGTCACGATATTGATCAAGGCAACCGCCTCCGCGCTATTGAGTTTGAGCGTATCCGCGGCGGCAAGCCCTTCGATGTTAAGCAGTCTTGGTTTACAAGCATGCTTAAAGAGATTGCCAACTATTAAGTTTATCCTTAAACCCTGTCCATGCGCAGTCGATTGTTTCGTTTTTGGCTTCTAGTTGCTCTTCCTCTTGGTCTTTTTTCAAAAGAGGCTATTATCCCCCTTGCTGAGGTTAAGCCCGGTATGCAAGGCATTTGGAAGACGGTTGTTTCAGGCCGCGAGATTCGTGAGTATCGTTTAGAAGTTGTCGACATCATGTACGGCTTGATGGCCCCGGGTGTACCCACGATTTTCTGTAAGGCACTCGATGAGGATCAAATTCACATCGGCACGGTTGCTGGCATGAGCGGGAGTCCCGTCTATATTGAGGGAAAGCTCGCCGGTGCCTATGCTCTTGGTTTTCCATTCCCCAAAGACCAAGCCTTGATCGGTGTTACCCCCATTGAAAACATGTTAGGCATTTTAGATTTCGATGAGGATACTTCAAGTAGCGTCTCATCCAAGCCTCATGCTTATCTTGGGGCACAGGGTCCGCAGGCCTGCATGCCACTCTTCATGCCGGGCGTTCCAGAGAAGACGATTCACTACCTCAATGCATCGCTTCCACAGCTTGGGTTTAGGGCGGTTTCGGCTGCAGGCTCGAGTGCACCTAGTGCGGACAAAGAGGCTCCTTCCGTCGATCACATCGCAGGTGGTTCCGCTATTGCTCCCGTCTTGCTCGGGGGAGACTTTTTGTGGGGAGGGGTTGGTACTGTCACCACACGCGAGGGGGATACACTGCTTGCTTTTGGGCATCCTTTTTTTGATGCAGGCCCGGTGGATGTTCCCTTTGCTGAGGCAGATATCATCACCATTGTTCAAAACTATGCGAGCTCTTTTAAGCTCCCCAAAATTGGCAAAGTCATCGGTAGTCTTACTCAAGACAAGTTGACGGGGGTCCTCGGCAAGCTCGGCCGTAAGCCAAATACGATCGCCTGTACCTTCAATTTGAGTTACCCGGATGGCTCTAAGAAAACCTACCAAGGAGATCTTTGCCGTTTCTGGGGTTTGAGCCCGCTTATTTTTGGGGGTGCGCTGCATTCAGTGTTAACGGAGAGCTTGGGTGCCCAGATGAAGCAAACATTTTTCATGCACACGCGTTTTGAGTTTGATGACAAGCCAACTATCGACCTTGAAGATGTCGGCAGTGGCGAAGAGGGTGTTCAGTGGCTTGCCGAAATCACAGAACGCCGCTATGGGCGCCTCATGGAAAATCCATTTGAAGCAGCCCCCCTTAAGTCGGTTACTTTTGATATCAAGGTTCAAAATGGCTGGTTCGATCAAAAGCTCTATTCGGTGGAGCTGCTTGGCGATCGCACCGAGCCGGGCGACACCCTTAAGGTTGCTATCGAGACAATGCGATTCCGCGATACGCGTAATCGCCACTTGATTGAGATCCCTCTCCCCAAAAACATCCCGCTTGAGTCGCTCAGTGTCTATGTTGGAGATGCCACGCACACCAACTTCATCGATCGCGGCCGTGGCAACAAAGACTTCCAGTCCCTCGATGATATTCTCGAATATTTTACAAAGCACCGCAGTACGGGCGCCATCTACGTTAAGCTCCTCAGTAAAGATCCAGGCCTTGTTGTAGGCGGGTGCGGTCTTTCGGGGCTCCCTAGCTCTATGCTCCATCTTTTGCAGGGCGGTAATGCCTGGAATGATATTCAATCCATCCCTTTCACAACTCTGTGGGAAACTTCGATTCCTATCGAAGGTGTTTTCACAGGCGAACATCAATTGCCAGTAAAATAATCCTATGAAAAAACGCATCTTCTTATCCTTAGTTGCCTCCTTATCGATCGCATGCGGCGCTCTCTTTGCTGTGCCGACACAGTCCAAAACGGCAGATTCGTATGCGGGCTTTTCCACCGGTAAGCTCGATAATGTGGTGATCAACCAAAATGGAGAGCTTGGGCTTGGGCCTTCGCTCGAATCTCTCGCAACGCTCGAAGAGAGTGTGATCTATGCAGGTGTTGTCGATAAGCGTGGCAATCTTTTCCTCGGTACTGGCACAGACAAGGGTACCGTTTACAAGATGGATGCTCAGGGTAAGCTCGATAAGGTTTTCACTGCTGAAGAGGCCCTCGTGAAAGCCCTTGCTATTGATGGTTCTGGCAATCTTTACGTGGGCACTTCGCCCGAGGGTGCCCTCTACCGCATCGCACCGGGTGCAGAAGCGGTGAAGATTTTCGACCCCGAAGAAAAGTACATCTGGTCCTTGCTCTTCGACCACGTGGGTAATCTTTTCGTTGGAACCGGTCAACCGGGTAAGATCTACCGCTTGAAGTCTGGTTTTCAAGTCAATGATACGCCCGAAGTGTGGTACGACTCCAAGGAAGATAGCTTTTCTGCGCTCGGCATTAAGCCTGATGGCACTTTGCTTGCAGGCAGTAGCACAACGGGCTTTCTCTATGAAATTCCTTTCCAAGGAAAGGTGAGTGTCCTCTTTAACAGCGGTGGCGAGGAAATTGCCGCCATAGAGAGTGCTCCTTCGGGTGAGGTGTATTGCGCCATTCATCCAGCATCTTCTCATTCTAATGGTAATGGAGAAGGGCAAAAGCCTGAAGGTCCACCAGCTCTTGCAAAGCCAGGCATGCCTTCGGTCATTGCCATACAGCCCAATGGAGATGTCGAGCCTATCTGGGCTCAGGGTAGTTGCGGCGTCTACTCCTTTGTTCCTTACGATCACAAGCGCCTCTTGATTGGAACGGGAGATCAGGGGCGTCTCTTCTTATCCACAAACCCTTGGAATTGGTCGCTGCTTCAGCAGAGCAAGGCAGGTGGGCAAATTTCGGTCATCACTCAAGATCCTGGTGCCCAAAATGGAACTGCTTTTTACATCGTTGCGAGTAATCCTGCTGAGGTGTATCGCTTGAGTAAGCGTGAAGCCCTCAAGGGAAGCTACACTTCAGAAGCTTTTGATGCTGGGCGCGTATCGCGTTGGGGCAAGCTTGATTTTCTGTTGAGCGGGGGGGAGGCTCAAGGGCTCGCCTGGGAAACGCGTTCGGGCAATACGCCCGAGCCGGGTGACACTTGGAGTGAATGGCAGCAACTCAGTGCTGATGCTCAAATTCAAAGCCCGATCGCTCGCTACCTTCAGTATCGTATTCGCTGGAGCGATAGCACGGCAAAGGTTCGCTCGGTGCGCTTCTTTTATAACTACCAAAATGCAGCGCCCGAAATTGCTAAGGTTCAAGTGCTGCCCGTCGGTGTTGATGTTATGGCCATGCCTGGCCCAGGCATGCAGCCCATTGAGATTGAGCGCTTGCTTCAAGCGAAGCCGGAAGACTTTTTGGGTGAGGCAAAGGTTCTTGCTCAGGAGCAAATTGTTCTCATTCCTGATACGGGCCTTCATACCGTTGTTTGGCTCGCAAAAGACAGAAACAATGATCCGCTTAGGTATACTTTAGAGATTCGTGAAGCACGCTCGAATGACTGGATTCGCTTGGCGACAGATTGGGATCTTCCACTCTACACGTTTAATAGCCAAGGCTTCAAGGAGGGGTATTACATTGCGAGGGTTACTGCGACCGATGCATTTGTCAATCACGCTGAGGATGGTTATAGCAATACCCAAGAGAGTGCACCTTTCTTGATCGACTACACCCCACCGGTGATTGAGCTCGTTTCCCAAAATGTTGATGGAAACACCCATAGTTTTGGGTTTAAAGTGCATGATGCTCACAGCATTATTGTGAAGGCTGTTTATATCCTTGATGGAAGCGATGCCCAAGGCGTTCTGCCAGAAAATGGATTTTTCGATGCCAAGGAAAATACATTTTTTGTGACGATTGAGGGTCTTTCCGATGAGCCACATAGCTTGATTTTCTCTGTGTGGGATGAGCTTCATAATCAAAGTAACTACACCTTAAGCTTTTAGGTGACGGTTGAAAAAGTTGTTGATCCCGCGAAATAAAGGCGCCACCTTAGCCTTTGAAACCTATGAAAAGAACGCATCATTGCTCGGAACTGTCTGCAAAAGACGCTGGTCAAAAAGCTTCGCTGATTGGCTGGGTGGATACTATTCGGGATCACGGGGGGCTCGTCTTTGTTGACTTGCGTGATCGCGAGGGCCTTACGCAAATCGTTTTTGACCCACAAAATCCAACATTTGCTCAGGTTGCTAATGAGCTGAAGCCCGAATCGGTCATTGGCGTCACGGGGACGGTTCAGCCTCGACCTCAAGAAACGGTGAATGCACGTTTGGCCACTGGAGAGATCGAGCTCATAGCAGAAGCTTTGGATGTTCATAATATTTCGGCACCACTGCCTTTCCCTTTGGGTGATGATAAAGTCGGCGAAGACTTGCGGCTTAAGTATCGTTACTTGGATCTTCGCAACCCACGCCGGCTAAACTTGCTTCGCTTACGGCATCAGGCATCAGGTGCGATTCGGCGTTATCTTGATGAGCAAGGATTTCTTGAAATTGAAATGCCGACTCTCTTTAAGAGCACACCTGAGGGTGCTCGGGAGTTTTTGGTTCCTAGTCGCTTGAATCCCGGGAACTTTTATGCTTTGGCGCAGTCGCCGCAGCAATATAAGCAGATCTTGATGGTTGCTGGGGTAGAGCGTTACTACTCGATGGCACGCTGCTACCGCGATGAAGACTTACGCGCGGATCGCCAGCCTGAATTTACTCAAGTAGACCTTGAGCTTTCCTTTATTGATCGCGAAGATATTTACGCACTTATCGAGGGGATGCTACAGCGCGTGTGGAAGGAGGCCTTGGGTGTTTCGGTAGAAGCACCGTTCCCCCGGATGCCTTACAATGAGGTTATGAACCGTTATGGGGTCGATAAGCCAGACACTCGTTTTAACCTTGAGCTTAAAGATTTTACGGAGACTTTTAAAAACTCTGAGTTTAAGGTATTTGCTTCGGCAGCCCAGTCTGGAGGGTGTGTTAAGGCCTTTAATGCAAAAGGCCTCTCTGACATTACGCAGGGCGAACTTAAAAACCTGGAAGACATTGCCAAGACGTTGGGTGCCAAAGGGCTTGCCTTTATTAAGGCTGAAGAAGGCGGCTGGAAATCTCCCATACTTAAATTCCTTTCGGATGATGAGCAGGCAACCCTAAAAGAATCTCTCAATATTGAGCCGGGAGATCTCATCTTTTTTGCTGCGACCGAGTGGGAGCGGGCTTGTGCTATCTTGGGCCGCATTCGTTTGGAGGCCGCTCAATTGCTCGTTCAACGCGAACGGCTTGAGATACCCAAAGACCAATACAATTTCCTGTGGGTTGTAGACTTTCCGCTCATGAGCTACGATGAAGAGGTGGGGAGTTATGCAGCAACACACCATCCCTTTACGGCACCGGTCCCTGAAGACATTCCATTACTCGATACCGATCCCAAATCGGTTCGCGGGCAACATTATGACATTGTCCTCAACGGTGTTGAGCTTGGTGGTGGCAGCATTCGGATTCACCAGCCTGCGGTTCAGAAAAAAGTTTTCGAAGAGGTGCTTAATATTCCCAAGGATCTCGTTAAGAGCCGTTTTGGTTACATGCTCGAAGCCTTTAAGTATGGGGCTCCACCGCACGGTGGTATAGCGCTTGGTTTTGATCGCCTTGCTGCGATCCTTGGTGGGCAGTCGAGCATCCGCGAAGTGGTGGCCTTCCCGAAGACGCAGCGTGGGCAGGACTTGATGTCCGAATCGCCTGGGCCTGCTTCGGAAAAGCAGCTCGAAGATCTCTTTATCCGCTCGGTTCCTCCGGTGGGCTAGACAACTAAGGAGGCCAAGACCTTACATACTTCTCCCTTCTTTCTCTAAGGAGATATCGAGTTGGTGTACGAAGGTTTCTAACTCCTTAGCCTTTTGTGGCGAGAAGTCTAAAAAGGAGATTCTCTTTTTAGGCCTAAGCTTTTCGTGCACAAATAAGCTTGTTGATTGTCGGGTCAAACTCAATGGAGCCAACCTTTGAATAGCGGTCCATTTCGGCATTTATTCGAATAAAACGATCCTTTTATTTAATGATTTATTGAAAAAAGATGCCTTAATTTATCATTTTATTTATATTTAGTTTTATTCATTAAAATTATCTAGAAAAGAGTACAAATAGGGCGCTCTAAAATGATCAAAAACGCAATAAATAATTAATAAAAAAGTACTTGTGTCATATTTATCTTCAATAATCAAGAATGCATTCAACGGCATACCTAAAATCAATAAATACATAATTTACCCTATTTACACATAGTTTACAATCGAACTAAAAGGGCAGCCCCTCGGGGTGCCACAAGATCTCTCTAAACAAAAAATAAAAACAATCAAAACGAACTATAGGGAATATAAAACAAATAATTGAATCAATAACGCGACAACAGTACCCAAGTCCCCGGCCTCCATACCGCAACCCAAGCACTGAAGTCACCAAGAAACGAATACCACCTATCATGAACACCACGACTTCAGAAAAACCATCCAAGAAACCCTGGCACAAAGCACTCACCCACAGCTTCGCCTTAGTTGCGATGAATTCAACGAGGTTATTAACCCTGCGCATCCTATGGATGAGTCTATATATCTATTTTGGAGCAGGTGAACTTCAACTATCTGAAGCGGCTAATTATAGATGTCACATTAATGGAAGAGACTATTACATTAATCACGATGTACAGTTCCATCCAAACGGCGGTACAGCAAACCTGAAAGATTTAGTTTCAAGAATGGATAGGGGCAATGTAGATCAAGGAGGACCTCGAGTTTCTAGTGGATGGTGGTGGGCCCACCCCACGGAAATGGCTAACTCTAATCATATTACGAATATTGAAATAGGTGATGAAGGTACTCGAGGGTGGATACGCTATCAGGGTGGCCCGCCTCAATATGTTGGGCAGGGATTTAAAGTTCATTTTGCTCATGCAACACGCACGTTTGACAATAACTCTCCCAAAATTGGAACTCTAGGTATAGACCTCAGACCGATAGGGGGGTGTGGTAATATTCCTCAAACAGATCTCTGTCGTGAGCGTCTTCGACGTGCAGCTGAAGGTCTCGAACCTGGTGACGGTTATATCGCTCATATTTATTTGAAAGATAGCACAGATGCCGATGTTGATTTAAAAGAGGCTTTTTTTTACTACAAAGATGTTTATCGGAACAAAGAAGGCCCCTATTTAGCTGGCGGATGGAGGCATATCTGGTCTTCCCAAGGCCATAACTTCGGTGTGAATTGTTCTTTAGACAAAGCCAATGCTTGGGTTAACTTTGGCAATCGTCCTTTAGGAGGTCCAGGAAGCGCTCTTCCCAAACCTGGCCTCTACGAATTCACGGCGTACGCTGAAGACAAGGGAGGTCGCCGGAGTAAAAAGTCCAACGCCGTCCGCGTCCAACTGTGGGGTCCACCTGAAATTCAGCACGTTCAGGTTGCGCCGGAGGAGCCGATGTTGGGCCAAGAGGTGACGGTGAGCATTGACTTTTTCGATCCTAATGGCGACTTAGCTCGCTACAAGGTGGAGATGTGGGAGGCACCGGAGGGGGAGGTCTACACTTTAAAAGAAGCGCACAAAGCGGATTTTCCAAAAAAGGGAGCGCGCAGCCACATGGCTTACAATTTTCATCCTAAGAAGCCCGGCCGTTATCAGTTTAAGGCCGAGTGCTGGGATGCGCGGAGCAAAAACAGCCAAGTCTTCGAACAAATACTCACGGTTGAGTCCGTTCCCGAAGTTGTCTACGGGACCTTGGAAGACGGCCGTCCCGCAAAGTCCTTAACCGACAAGCGTTCTCTTTTAGCGTCTTTAATCAAAAATATCACGAGCAGCGAGCAGGGGGATCTTGAGCTTGTTGTCAGCACATGCGAAGAAGAAATGCTGTGCCTTGATCTTAACAGTCGAACTGAAGAAGAAGACCCCAAAAGCATATTCCAGGGAAGATACTTAACGTCTGGGGACGCTTTCGTCATCGAAGCAGACGCCCCCGAGAGTCTTTTGGCGACGGTTGAAGATGGCGGCAGAAGCCTCGTTTTCGAGTTTGGCGATGAGGATTCAGAAGAGGGCACCGTAAGGCTCGTTCTCTATCCTAGTGGCGACATTCAGATCGAGGAGCTTCATTCCAAGGGGGTTCTTCGCATCAAAACACCGGGCAACATCACCACAGGACCGGCTGAGGCAAAGGCGCTCTTCCTCAATGGCAAAACGATCGTGAACGACGCGCACCTTGAGGCGGACGCTCTGGAGCTCACAGCCTCTGAGCATTTACTCAATGGCACGCAGAAGCCCGAAGGTGCACATCTTTTCGCCAAGGAAAGCGCAACCTTGAGCGCACAGCATTTTGAAAACCACGGTATCGTTGAAGCACCCGTGCTCACTTTAAGTGCCGATAACATTACCAACGGAAGCGATAGCAACGAGGAAGCGCTCGGCAAGCTCACCACAAGGGACCTCGAGCTCGCCTGCAACACCGGCACCAACTATGGTCTCATAGGACCTTATGTTTCTCTTGAAGAAACAACAACCCAAGTTGCCACGGGCGTCCTTCGTTTTAAGGTAGGCGCGTTTACGAACGCAAAGGCGATCCACGGAAGCATTCTTGAATTCACCATATCGGGCAGGTTGGGCAACACCGTCTCAGGCCTGATCAATCCAGCCTCTCAGCTGATCGTTGCAGGCGATGGAGTCTTTAGCAACGCAGGTGAGATCAAGACGCCCGGCAGCGTTGAGCTTCGCATGGCAGGGCTGGATAACACCGGCAACATCATCGCCGAAGGTGGCATCGCTTTCTACGAAGGCGCTCAAGGTACGAGCAACAGTGGCACGCTCGCATCGGCTTCAGGCGAGATTTCGATTCGCACCAACGGCGCCTTTTTAAATAAAGCTGGCAGCATGCTAACGGCGAAGAACCTCCGCATCGACCAAAAATCCCTCGACAACAGCGGGACGATCAAAGTCCTTGACAGTGGGACCATTGGCCTGGCATCGCTGATTAACGAAGAGCCTGGGATCATTCGCGGGGAGCATTTTGACCTGCGTGCCTGCGCGTCTTTTGTCAACCATGGCCACTTCCAACCAGAGTCTCTTGATGGCGAGCTGATGTCTATCCAGGGTGCGGGCACTGTCTCGATCGGCAAACTCAACATCGATGTCCAGACGGACATTAGCATCGAAAACACACTGACTTGCCGAGACACCTGCACGTTAAGCAGCACCGGTCACATCATCAACAAGGGCTCTCTTTTTGCTTTGTCTGAGTCCTGCATCGATCAGGATGACTGCACCGACGAGAGTCACTTCACTATTCACGCGGCCCAAGGTTTTGTGAACGAAGAGAACGCCGTACTTGGCAGCACGGGGACTTTAAGGCTCACGGCAAGCGAGGGTGACATCGTCAACAAGGGGAAGATGCACGCTCGCAAGCGCATTGAGCTCGATACGCCCAAAGGCTTGATTAACAGCGGCCAAATGAACGGAGCAGGCACGATCGTCGCTTCTTCGGGTGACTACATGAGCAACCTTCCTTTTGGAGAAATCTCCATGGGCGGGCACTTCAACGGGACGACCTTGGGCACCTTCCTCAATCAAGGAAAAATCAAAACTCTGGGCCAGGGGCATATTAAGGCTGGCACGATTCGGAACGACCACTTGATCGACTTAAGAGAGCCCTCGACCCTGGAAGCCGACACGATTGAAAACTTCAACCAAGCACTGCCTGGGAAAGAAAAAGAGGGCACGCTCCTGGATCTTGCCTCAAAAAGTAAGGTTCAAGCCAACAAGCTCCTACACAACCGCGGTAGTATTCGCGCCGCCGATGACAGCATCATCAAGGGTAAACGAATTTTCAATGACGGAGCGGCTGCCTCCATCTTTGGCTCAAGCAAGCTCACCATCGAGGCCGAGGAGGAGATCAACAACATCAGTGCGCAGATTCTCTCTTTGGGCCTCTTGCACCTCCATGCAAAGAAAATCATCAACGACCGCGAGTACTCAAGTCCCGAGCTCATTAGCAAAGGCCAGGTCGAGATTGCCAAGATCATCGCGCGTAACCTCATCTTAGAGGGCCACGACTTGATCAACCACACGTCTGTCGTCTACGCCTACGAAGACTTGCTTGCCTATATCGACAACATCATCAACCAGGGCATGCAGAAGACCCATCAACAGGAAATCCCTAAAAGGAAAAAGAAAAAGCGACTTGTAAAAGAGCTTCCTATATCTGTGGGCAGCAGCACTTCTGGAGGTGGTTACCGCACTATTGTTGATGGTATTTACGAGTCGCTCTTGGCAGCGGGTGGTAATGTCGAGTCCGTCCTTGGGCACCGCCGCTGGTCACACGGAATGTTCAACGAGAGTGGCCACCGGGTGATCAACGAATTCGCGCGGATTGTCGCGGGCAAAAAGATTACCTTCACCGAGGACGATGTTTCGGGCATTATTGAATATTACAACAGCATTTGCGAGAACATCGGCCTGATACAAGTCTCGGTTGATTTCAACCGTCTCTACAAAGGCGAGGCCTTGCAAACGGTCTTGACGGACCCTTACGGTTCACCGCTCAGCAGCCGTTACTTGAGCCCCGAAGAAAACTCCGAGTTTGCCTATGTGTGTAATTTTCAGCAGGGGATTGATGACCTCATCAACCAAGGCTACATGACCGAAGAGTTTGTCTACGCGCGCCCTGCAGCCTTTGCAACCGATGAGAAGACAGCCCACATCTTGAAGCGCCTCGAGAGTCCACCGCGCTTCTTCTTAGACCCCGTGCTCGAGGCCCACTCCATGATGGTAACTTCCATGGTGTACTTCGGGACGCCGCATCTTTTAAAAGGCTCATCCAACGTGCTCGATGAGAGCCTGAAGCTCAGCGGCAAAGCGATCGAGCTTGCCGGAAGGCAGGAAGCGCTTCCCTACAGTGCTGAGACAATCCTTTTGTCCGACCCAGACCAAGCCGAAGCGCTCGAGTCAAGCAGCCTTCAGCGCATGAATGAAGCCGGCGGCCTCGTCAACATTGGCGGCCTTCAGGTGGAGTCCGGTATGTGGGTCATCTCAGATGAAACCATCCGCACCTCAGAGGAGATCTTTAAGTACTACACGCTCGGTGTGCTCGAAACGGCTACAGGCCGCATCTTGGAGCACGAAGATCCAGCGCAGTACCTCGTGCCCGTCCACAAGAAAATCGCCAAGGACAAGGAGACAAGCCGCGAGGCAAGCCCTGAGACGGAGACACAGTACAGGCTCGCAACGCCCGCTGGGCTTGAGGTCGTCATGGTGCCGATCCTCGCCATCCCGAACAACTTCGTTCCGCTTGGCGGCAGCATTGATCTCACCACACCCAACTTCATCGGAGGCGGGGAGGGGACAGAGATCAACTCCCCCCATGCCAACGTCCACAACGCTGGCAGCATCGGCTCTGCTCTGGGTGACGTGGAGATCAACGTGGCGAGCTTCATCAACGAAAAGCCCGTCTACACCTACGAGACCGGCGTAAGCGGCAAGGGCCTCCTTGGCGGCTCCTTCAGGCAGACTTTTGAGGTCCGCATCCCGCAGCCCGGCGGAGAGGTTATTGGTGTCAACATCCGCATTCGCTCGGTTAATGACATCGAGAACAAGGGCGGCCTCATCGCAGCCGAAAAGGAAGTCGAAATTTTCTCTGAGCACGGCGACATCCGCAACTTAGCTCAGCGTTATTCCGAAGTGGTTGAGTTTGATGTCGGCAAACTCGGCGCGCTCTTGGGCAAGAAGCCTGCGGCCTTAAAAGAGTTTCTCGTCCCGGGCACGATCAGCGCCGGGGGCTCGCTCAACCTGACGAGTGAAGATGGAAGCATCCTCTTCGTGGCTTCAGAGGCCTTCGCCGACGCCATTCACCTAAAAGCCAAAGAGGGGATCGACATCCAGGGCGAGACAACCACCTACACCTACGCCAACAAGGCCGGCCTCCGCGGCATCACGGTTAGACCGGAATACCGCGAGCAAGCCATGCACTTCCCATCGCGCTTCATCGCCAGGGACTCGATCACCCTGGAGAGTTCAGAGGGCGACATCACCGTCCAAGGCTCCTACATCATCGCAGGTGGAGACATCACCCAAAAAGCCGGCCGCGACAACATCGTTAAGGTCGACCGCGTGCGGCTGAAGAGCTCAAGCTCCAAGGCAGGCTTCACCACCTTCGGGTATACGTCTTCAAAGACAACCGTGAGCGGAGAGAAACTCTATCCCTCTTTCTATATCGCCGGAGGCAACATCCGCCTTGAGGCCGATCGGGACAACCGCTTAGAAGCGCTCATCATCGATGCCGGCGAAGCCATCGAGCTCATTTCCGGTCGCGATACCATCATCACTGCAGCCGAAGCTCAGACAAACGTTGAGACGAAGAGCAACGGCTTTTCTCTGGACTTCTTTGCCTCCGAGGCGATCAAGCTTGCCGACGATGGCGCAAGCAACGAGGCCATCATCAAGAGCCTCATTGCTGAAGACCCCCTCGGAGCAGCCCTCCTTGGCTACGACCACATAGGCGACTGGCAGGATGCTTTGGCTACGACGACGAATGTAGGCGTGCAGACTTACAGGCTCCTGTACTCACTTGCCAGAGTCAATGGGCAAGCCATCGACGGCATCGTCCCAACCCGCTTTGGCACGATCGGGCAGCGCCTCGGCCTCACCGACGCCGCCGGCAAGTTCCGCCCACGGGTGACCTTGCGCTTGGGTAAGTCTCGCTCGACACAAGAGACCGTCGAGCTACTCGAAGCAAACCTACACGGGCAAAGAATCTACATCCGCGCCGGAGAAGATATTTGGGTCAACGGCGGTGCGCAGATCATCGCCGAGGCAGACATCGAGCTCGACGCCGGAGGTGACATTCACACCGAGCCCGGAGAGCAAACCCAGACATCCAGCTCCTGGAACCGCGGCGTAAGCGGCTCCATCGGCGGTGGCCTACTACCAGGCATCGGCATCGACGGTACTGAGAGTTCAAGCCAAGCGATGGCCAACAAACACAACCTCCTCAAAGCCGGCAGCAAAGTAATCTTGCGTTCCAAAGGCGGCCAATACTATAAAGGCACTGTGGTTGAGGCCCCGGAGATTGAAGTCAACGCAAAGCGGCTCGTTATTGAATCGGTTGTCGATACTGCTGATTCGAAGAGCTGGGCAGGGTCTATCAATTCCGAAGGCAGTCTCTTCGCGAGCGAGTCAAAAAGCTCCAGCGCTTGGGTGAATACGGTTAGTGGGTTTAAAGCCACTGACAATATGAGTATCGTTGTCGACGAAACCATGGAGCTGATCGGTGCCGTTGTTGATGGTCCTGACGGAAAAACTTACATTGAATCAGGAAGTTTTTGTTACAGCGACATTCAAGAGCATTCCAATTCCAAAAGCACATCGGTCAACGCAGGTTTCATCTGGGACATGCGCAACATGCAGTTTGGCAGCGGCATCCCTGTCACCATCGACACCGACTATCACCACAAAGTCGAAGAGGGCACCACCCACGCGACTATCGCCGGCGATGACAGCATCGACGGAGTTAATCACAACCGCAACACCATCCAAACCCGCAATGTCGTTAAAGACAAACACGTAAGAGTCTTCGTGCCAGTTGTAGATCCTGTTGCGTTTAGGGAGAGCCTGGACGTGATCTTCGCTAAAGATGGCATGGTGGATATTGATGCAGTGCGTGAAGAATTACTAGATGCTTCTTCTGAAAGTAACGTGTTTGATTCTAGCGATGAGCCAGGCATTGCAGTTAGCACTGATGAGCACTATACGATTGTGTCGGGCAACGTTGCTGATACTGATGGCAAGGGAGCTATCGATTATGTTGAAGCCATTGATTGGACGGTAGAAGGTTCCGGCGAGCTAGAGACCTTCATTGAGCATAATACTGAGACTGGAACTGTCACGATCGGAGTTGCCAATGCGCAGCGCAAGACGACCATTCGCATGAGCGAAGAGCGTTTCCTCGAGATGGCTGGTTATGTGAGGGCAAGTAACGGTATGTCATCGGTTGATGTCTCTGGTGAGGTGTTTTACTACAACCCGAATGAGGTTGATATTATGACAGCCTTGCCTGCTTTGAGCCGAGAAGAGGCTGTGGAGCAGTCGATCAAGTCGATGGCTGGAGACTTCCTTAAAGGCTTTGGTAAAGGGATTGCAGACAGCATCACCGCAACTATTGATTTCTTGGAGGCTTATGGAGATGCCCGGCAATTATTGCTCGAAGACAAAGAGGCCTTTGATGCAATGGTTTTAGATACG
>MDTG01311551.1_pt1 | contig 49066 bp, 51 predicted proteins | sample 811421 | NCBI WGS metagenome assembly MDTG01 (sample SAMN05326645, study PRJNA326480) | marine metagenome | isolation source: seawater | place: Pacific Ocean: South East | collected 2011 | reverse complement strand
TTCTTCTTTTTTTAGCTTTTTTAGCTTTCTTTTTCTTTTTAGCTTTTTTTCTTCTTTTAGCCATTTTTAGCTCCCTTTTTTGTACGAATCATTATTGATTCGCAGTTACTTAATTTTTATTTTTTTTAAATAGTTATGTCAAATGTTAAATTATAAAAATAATTTTAAAAAAATATTTATTTTTTATTTATTTTTATAGATGTAAAAAAAGTAAGATAAATTGCGATTAATAACAAAAAAATAAAATAAAATTTAATAGAGTCTATCTAATAAATTTTTAAATTTATTAATAATTTTAAATCTTTTTAATTTTAAAGTTGGAGTTAACATTCCATTTTCAATTGAAAATTTTTCTTCAATTAGTAAAAATTTTTTTATATTTTCTATTTTTGTTAATTTTTTATTAATATTGTTTACTTCTTCCGTTATTTCTGAATTAGTTTTGCTTTTATGATCATCATTTATTATTAAAATCGCTACCAAATAAGGTTTATTATCTCCATAAACTATAGCTTGATCAATTAATTCAGAATTAGTTAGTTCATTTTCAATTTTAACTGGAGAAATATTATCTCCTCCTGGAGTTATAATGATGTCTTTTTTTCTATCTGTAATCTTTAAATAATTATTTTTAAAAACTCCAATATCACCTGTGTACAACCATCCATCTTTAATAACTTTTTCAGTCTCTTCTTTATTATTCCAGTATCCTAGCATAACATTTTCACCTTTAACCAATATTTCACCGTCTGATGCCAGTTTTACTTCATTGCCTTTAAACGGTGGCCCTACTGTATCTACTCTTATGTCATCAATAGGATTACAACTCACAACTGGTGATGCTTCAGTTAAACCATAACCTTGAAGTGTTGGCAATCCAATAGCATTTAAAAAAAATCCAACATTTTTATCTAAAGCACCGCCGCCAGATACAAAAGATTTAAGGGACCCACCGAATTGATCTTTAATTTTTTTTCTAACAATTTTATCTAAAACTTTATCTTGATACCTCTCAAATATATTTAATTTGTGTTGTTTAATTTTTTTTAGACCCAAAATTAACATCTTATTGATTAATGCTTTTTTAATACCTCTTGTTTTGATAAAATTTGAATTTATTTTTTGAAACAAATTTTGATAGAATCTGGGTACTGCAGTCATAATTTCTGGTTTACATTCATTCATATTTTTAATTAATTTTTCAATACTCTCAGCATAAAAAACTTGAGCAGAAACACTTATTTGAACGAATTGAACAGTATGCTCATAAGAGTGAGATAAAGGCAACCACGTTAAAAATCGTGTATTTTCATTTTTAATTATTGGTTTTAATAATTCAATTGCTCCCTCGCAATTACTGAGAATACCACCATGACTTAAAATTACTCCCTTCGGGTTCCCCTGAGTTCCCGAAGTATAGATAATACAAGCCGGATCTTTTCTGCCAATTTCCTCTCTCGGTAAATTTATCTTATTGATTTTATGAGGTGATATATCATTAATGTTTTGACATTCTATTTCAGAAGTGTTTTCAATTTTTTCAAAAGAAAAAATTTTTTTTATAAATTTTTTTCTTTTAATTAGGTTTTGTATTTTTTTGAATTGATCATTATTAGATACAAATATTATTGAAGGCTCACAATCGTCAATAATATAATCATAATCCTTTTCTGAATAAGTTGTATAAGCTGGGACTGTTATTGCACCAGTCAACATAATTGATAAGTCAGAAATCAACCATTCAGGTCTATTTTCAGAAATTAATAAACATCTATCACCTTTTTTTACATAATTTCTAATTTGTGTTGATATTATAGCAACTGCATCATAAACATTTTGCCAAGAATAATTTTTTTTTTGACTCGATAAAGAAGTTAAAAATATATTTTTTTTAGATTTTTGTCTTTCGTATTGTCTAATAAATAATTCTAAAAGGTTGTTAACTTTATTTAAATTTATCATAAAAAATTAATTATTGAGTTAACATTGTATTTTTAATAATTAAATTACATTATTTGTACCCTGGTGGGCAAGGAGAGAATCGAACTCTCACAGTATTGCTACTATTGGATTTTGAGTCCAACGCGTCTACCAGTTCCGCCACTCGCCCAAATATCTTAAATAAATATACAAATTAATAGTATAAAAAGATTTATTATAATAAAAGAAAATATGTTCAAAAAAATTTATGAAAACACTATAAAGCTAGCTGGTCATAAAAATTCAAAATCTTTTTTAGGATTTATTTCATTTATTGAAAGTTTTATATTTCCAATTCCACCAGATGTTATTATTATTCCTATGACAATCGCTAAAAGGAATGAATGGTTTAAAATAGCATTTATAGCTACTGTAGGATCGGTTACAGGAGCGTGCCTAGGTTATTTAATTGGTTTCATATTTTTTAATGAAATTGGTATTAAAATATTTGAACTTTATGGAGTTGATAATACATCGTTTTTAAAAGACAAAGTATCTTCTGAAGGAGGTGTTTTGGCTTGGATTACATTACTAGCTATAGCTGGTTTTACGCCTGTCCCTTTTAAACTTCTTACCATAACTAGTGGTTTTGTTAATTTTAATTTAATTTATTTTATTTTAGTTTCGACTCTTACTAGAGGATCAAGATTTTTTATAATAGCATTTTTGATAGCTAATTTTGGGCCGGCAATGAAAAATATAATTGAAAAAAGATTATTATTTTTTTCTATTTTATTGTCACTTATTTTAATTATGATTGCGTATTTTATTTATAAATTTTTAGTAAGTTTTAGTTCTTAAATGATAAAATTTTTCTCAACAAAAAATTTTTACCTCACAATACTTTTAATCAGTATTATTACTATAATTAGTGCAATTTACGTTGAATATATAATTGGTGCTAAACCTTGTAAGCTATGTTTATATCAAAGATTTCCATATATATTAAGTATATTTTTAAGTTTCTTTGCTTATATTTTTCAAAATAAAAGATTCTGGATATACTTAATTATTTTTAATTTCTTAATAAGTTTTTTTCTATCTAGCTATCATGTTGGAATAGAAAACAACATTTTTCCAGAATTTTCAGGATGTACTGTGGAAAATCTTAGTGTAGTCGATAAAGAATTATTATTAGAAACATTAAATGATATCACTCCAAATTGTAAAGATGTTACTTTCACTATAATTGGTTTATCTCTTGCGACTATTAATGCTATTATATCTTTACTAATTATCGTTATATCTATCACCATTTTGAAGTATGAAAAAAACAAATAAAAAAAAATTGGAAGAGTTTATAAGAGTTGATCATGCTGGTGAAAGAGGTGCAATTAAAATATATGAGGGTCAATTATTGGCTTTGAATACAATTTATAAAAACGATAATTTAAAAAAATTAATTGAAGAGATGAGAGAACATGAAAGAGAGCACTGCGAATTCTTTGAAAATGAAATTAAACAAAGAAATATAAAACCTACAAAATTTTTACCTTTATGGGATCTTTTAGGAGTCGGCCTAGGTTTTGGCACTACTTTGTTAGGTAAAAAAGCAGCAATGCTATGTACAGCATCTGTCGAGGAAGTTATTGATGAGCATTACCAAAATCAAATAAGTCAATTGGAAGATGATGAAAAAAATTTAAGAGATAAAATAACTAAATTTAGAGAAGATGAAATACATCATAAAGATATTGCCTACGAAGAAGGTGCCTCGAAAAAAGGAATTTACAAAATTTTAGATAAAGTCATTAAAACAGGCTCTAAGATCGCTATAAATATTTCAGAAAAAATTTAACTAGGGTTCTAATTCTACGTCCCAGTATAGGTAATCCATCCAGCTTTTGTGTAAAAAATTAGGTGGAAAATTTTTTCCATTTTTATGAAGGTCCTCTGTAGATGGTCTATATGGATGTTGGGAAAGTAGCATACCTGAGTTTTTGTATAATCTACCACCTTTTTTAACATTACATGACGAACACGCCGTTACTACATTATCCCAATCTGTCTTGCCTCCCTTTGATCTAGGAAGCAAATGATCAAAAGTTAGATCTTTCTTGCTACCACAATACTGACAACTAAATTTATCTCTTAAGAAAACATTAAACCTTGTAAAATTTGGATTGGATAATGGTTTAACAAAAGATTTTAGAGCTATAACGCTTGGAAGTTTCATGCTATATGACGGACTTCTTATAACTCTATCATATTGACTTACGATTGATACCCTGTCTAAAAAAACTGATTTAATAGAATCTTGCCAACTCCAAAGGGAGAGCGGATAATAACTTAGTGGTCTATAATCTGCATTTAAAACTAGCGCAGGACATTTTTCTAGAGACAAATTTTTAAATTCACTGTACATTTATAATAAGACTAACCTATAAATTTTATTTTTTCAATGTTTCAAATTGATTTTAATCATTAAAAAAGATTTTTTTTAATGAAACTTAATGCAGAACTAGAAGCCTCAATAGATATATGGTGGTCACAATTATCAATTATTTTTGTTATAACTGGAATTTTGTTTCTTATAAAAAAGTCTTTAGCTTCTAACAAGTTATTTACTGGAACAACAATGTCATCTCTTCCATGTAGTAAATGAGTTTTAGTTTTTGATATTATACGATTAGATAAACTTTCTTTATCAATTATTTTTCCAGAAAACCCTACTATACATCCGTATTTCTCTTTTGAAGTTAATCCAATATTTATTATCATCATACATCCTTGACTAAAACCAGACAAACAAATATCACTATTTTTCAAATTAAATTTATTCTTTACTGATATTAAATAATTATTGATTACGATTTCAGATTTTAATGACTCATCAATTATATAATTTTTATCATCTATGGAAAGATCAAACCACTGAAAGCCTGATGGTGATATTTTGCATTTCTCATGTGCATCTGGGCATAATATAACTGTATTTTTTAAATGCTTTTTCCAATTTAATGATAGAGCACTAATATCTTTTCCATCTCCTCCATACCCGTGAAGCAAAATTATAGCTTTTTTGATTTTTTCATCCTTTTCAGGATAAATTATTTCAGAATTTAGTGTAAGATTGTCCATATTTATAAATTAATCATACTTTTTTAACCAATTAATAAAATTCATATTTTCAAAATCAATTGAACCAAGAATTCTTGCAAATTCTTTTCCATCTTTATTAATCAAAACTGATGTCGGTATACCTCTAAGTAATAATTTCTTAGGCAGCTCTAAAGTGTCATCATGATAAATATCTAAATTCTGAATATTAATATCCCGAAAAAAATTTACAGATTTATTAGTTTTTTCTCTGCCTACATTTATAGGTATTATTTTTAGATTATTAAAATCTTTATTAATAGCTAATTTATCAAGCGATGGCATCTCATCTCTGCAAGGAGCGCACCATGTGGCCCAGAAGTTTAATATTACAAGTTTATTCTCTAGACTATCAAGTTTTACTGTCATATTTTTTTTATCTTTAAATTCAATTTTATTCAATGTTTTGGGATTTTTATGAATAATTAAATTTTTTAATTTTGGGTGTTCTATTGAATATACTAATGTTGGTGATATTAGATATATAATAATTATGATTAATTTAAAAAAATTAAAGTTCATTTGAAATACTATTAACATGACAAAAAATAAAAACAATCGATCTGTTTGGAATGAGAGAATAAAAAAAACAAAATCTTCAATATTTGATAAAGTTGGCAGCTCGTTAGAAATTGATAAGAAACTGTATAAAGAAGATATAAAAGTGTCTTTAGCTCACACAGAAATGCTATACAAGCAAAACATTATTAATTTTAAAATTAAGAATAAAATAATTTTTGGTCTTAATAAAATTAAAAATGAAATAACAAAAAAAAAATTTGTATTTAAAAAAAGTGACGAAGATATTCACATGAGTATTGAAAGAAGATTATTTGAACTAATCAATGAAGATGCTGGATATTTGCACACAGCAAGATCAAGAAATGATCAAGTAATTACCGATTTTAAAATTTGGTTGAAAATACATACTGAGCAAATAATTATAATGTTAAAAAATTCAAAAAAATTAATCTTAAAAATAGCAGAAAAAAATATCTATACAATCATGCCAGGATTTACTCATTTAAAACATGCACAGCCTATATCTTTCGCTCATTATATTTTGGCATATATTGAAATGTTTGACAGAGATATCACTAGATTTCAAAATAATCTTAATAATTTATCGGAAAATCCTATGGGGGTAGGTGCATTGAGTGGGACCTCTTTTAATATAGATCGGAAATTTACAACAAAAAAACTTAAATTTAAATCAGAGACCAAAAATTCGATTGATACAGTTTCTGATAGAGATTTCGTTTTAGATTTTTTATATTCGACTTCTTTGTGCTCGATGCATATATCCAGGTTAGCAGAAGAGTTCATTATTTGGAATTCAGATGCGTTTAATCTGATTAAAATTAATGATAAAGTTGTAACTGGTTCATCAATTATGCCCCAAAAAAAGAATCCAGATCCACTTGAATTTTTAAGAGGTCAAACCGGAAGTTCTTATGGAAATTTGTTTTCAATGCTAACAATCTTAAAAGGTTTACCACTTTCATACTTTAAAGATTTGCAGGACGATAAAAGAATAGTATTTCAATCACATGAAATTATATTAAACTCGATTTTGGTTTTAAACGAATTTTTGAAAAATTTCTCTGTTAACAAAAAAAGAATGAATGAGCTAGCAAAAATGGGCTATCTAACAGCAACAGATTTAGCAGAATTTATTGTGAAAGAGTTAAACTATCCATTTAGAAAAGCTTACAATATTACTGCAAAAATAGTTAATTTATGCGAAAAAAGAAAAAAAAAATTTACCGACTTGAATATTTCTGAAATAAAAAAGATTGAACCAAAAATTAATAAAGACGTTTTTGAGATTTTTGATTTATATTCAAGTGTAAGTTCAAAAAAATCATATGGAGGGACTTCATTTGAGAACATTAAAAAAATGATTAAAAGATATAAAAGTTACAAATGATTAATAGAATAATAATTATAGTATTCTTATTGGTAATATTGAATAATTGTGGAAAAAAAGCAGATCCAGAATATAAAGCTATTTATGACTGTAGTGAAAAAAAAATAATTATTTAATGAATTATAAGAAGAAATTTTTTTTTATTGAAAAAGTAAAAGCCATTGAGATTGTAAAAAAAATTGGGACTCCAACCTATGTGTACTCATCAAAAAAAATTATAGATAATATAAAAAGTTTTAAAAACAGTTTTAAAAAAGTTAATCCAATAATTTGTTTTTCAGTAAAATCTAATTGTAATTCTGAAATATTAAATCTAGTTAAAAGAAATGGTTTGGGTGCAGATGTAGTTTCTAAAGGAGAGCTACTCAAAGCTTTGAAATCAGGAATACCTCCGAAAAAAATAGTTTTTTCAGGTGTTGGTAAAACTAAAAATGAATTAGAACTCGCCATAGATAAAAAAATTTTACTTATAAACAGTGAGTCTGAAAATGAGATTAGACAAATTGAAATTATAGCTAAAAATAGAAAGAGGAAAGTAGATATTGGAATTAGATTAAATCCAAATACTGATGCAAAAACATTAAATAAAATTTCTACTGGAAAGATTGAGAATAAATTTGGAGTTGATGAAAATGATTTTTTAAAACTTATAAAAAAATACAGAAACTCAAAAAATTTAAATATTCGATGTATTAGTGTTCATATCGGTAGTCAAATCACAAAAAATAAGCCTTATGAAAAAATGTTGAAAATTATTAAAAGGTGTATTGATAAATCTGACTATCACTTTGACTTCATTGATTTAGGTGGTGGAATGGGAATTAAATATGACACAAAAGATAAAAGTCTTAATTATAAAAAATACTCGAGTTCTATAATTAAAATTTTAAAGCAATTTAAATCAAAAATTATTTTTGAACCTGGCAGATCAATAGTTGCTAATGCAGGTTTTTTATTATCAAAAATAATTTATGTAAAAGACACAAGCAAAAAAAAATTTATAATTATAGATGCAGGGATGAATGATTTAATAAGGCCTGCATTATATAATGCAAAACATAGAATTTTAGCTGCAATCAAGAAAAATAAAAAAGTAAAAACTAAGCATGAGTTTGTTGGACCTATTTGCGAAACAAGTGACAAATTTCTATTTGCAAATGAATTTCAACCGCTGGATCAGAATGACATTTTAATTATTTGTGATGTTGGTGCATATGGCATAGTACTTTCATCAAATTATAATTTAAGGCCGATACCTGCCGAATTGATGGTTAATGGTTCTAATATAAAAATAATAAGAAAAAGACAAGAGTATAAAGAATTTATTTAATTTAAAAAATGATAAGAAGTTTTTTTTTTAAATCTTTTTTTTATATTGGGTTTTGTTTAATTTGTTTAATTTTTATTCCTACTCTTATTATGCCAAACAAAATTTCATCATATGGTGGAAAATTAGTTGGTTTATGGGCCATTTTTTGCTTAAAATTTATTATGTCAACTAAAATAAATTTAAAAGGAAAAGAAAACATATTGAAAAATGAAAAATTTTTTATAGCTTGTACTCATCAATCAGAATTTGAAACATTTTATCTTCAAACAATATTTAAATCACCATACTTTATTTTAAAAAAAGAATTGCTTGATATACCGGTATTAGGTTCTTTTCTTAAAAAAATAGGGTGTATATCAATAAACAGAAACAAAATTAGTAGAGAAAACTCTGACTTTATGGAAAAGGTTCAGAACTCCATAAAATCTAGGACAAGCCCTTTAATTATATTTCCACAAGGAACTAGATACTCAACCTCTGAAAGGCCAACTTTTAAAAAAGGTGTAGATAGAATTTATAAAATTAGCAAAATTAAATGCATTCCTATTGTAATGAACTCCGGAGATGTTTGGCCAAAAAAAGGTTTGTTAATTCCAAATAAAACAATCTCAATTTCAATACTACCTGCCATAGAACCTGATATAGAAAATAAAAATTTTTTAAAAGATTTAGAAAATAGAATGTATTCTGAATTAAATAATATTATTTAACCCTTCATTGGCATGATAACGTATATACTATCAAAATCATTTGGATCTTTTATTAATGCTGGTGAACCTGTATCTTTAAAAAAAATTTCTATTTTATCTCCGTCCAATTGAGATGCTACGTCAATTAGGTATCTTGAATTAAAACTAATTTCTAAATCGTGTTCAAAAGCAACTTTAAGATTTTCTTTACCATCTCCACTATTAGTATTATTTACTGACAAATTTAAGTTTTCTTTTGATAAATTAAATTTTACACCGTCTTTTTTATCCAAAGAAACTGAGGCGACCCTATCAACTGAATTCAAAAATGATTTTAAATTTACCTCTAATTTTTTTTGGTTCTCTTTTGGAATAACTTGAAGATAATTAGGAAATTTACCATCTATAAGTTTAGATATTAAAATACTATTATTCAATTCAAATTTAATTTTTGACTTTAAATTTGAAATTTTCACATTACCTTCAAAATCTTCAAGTAAAGAGCATAATTGAAAAATTGTCTTTTTTGGCAAAATTATTGGTTCAAGATCTACTTTATCTTTCAATCTTAATTTCGAAACTGACATTCTATGACTATCTGTAGCTACTGCTGTGAGATAATTTTTGTCATTCAGTTGATTTGTGTGCAAAAAAATACCATTTAAATAATGACGTGTTTCATCAGCAGAAATTGAAAATTTACATTTATTTAATAATTTTAGTAAACTTTTAGAATTAATTTCAAATTCTTTTTCATTAAAGTCCTCATTGGTTAATGGAAATTCAGAAGCACTAATACAATTTAAGTTAAACACTGAATTTTCAGACTCCAAATTAATTTTTCCTTCTGACATTTTTGAAAAATTTATTTTTTTTCCCGACGAAAATTTTCTAACGATATCATACATAATCGACGATGAAGTAGTAGTCTTACCTTGTTCCTTTACATCAATATTTTTTATTTTGTTAATAAAAACTAAATCTAAATCTGTAGCAGTCAATGTGAGCTCGGATTGATTAACGTCTAACAAAACATTAGATAAAATTGGAAGAGTACTTCTTTTTTCTATGACGCCCTGACAATAGTTCAATGAATTTTGTATATCTTGCTGATTGACGCTAAATTTCATTCTCTTTATTAAATAATATTCTATTTTTTAAGTTATCGATATTGGTATTTAATTCTTGATCTTCTTTTCGCAATTTTTCAATTGTTTTAACTGAATGAATTACAGTTGTATGATCTCGATTAGAAAATGATCTTCCAATTTCAGGAAGAGACTTAGATGTTAATGATTTAGCTAGATAGATTGCTGTTTGTCTTGGTCTAACTAAGTAACGTGATCTCCTTGAAGAAAGCATTTCATTTTTACTTATTTTAAAAAACTTACATACAATATTCTGAATATTATCTATTGTAACTTTATTTTCCGGTAGGTTTAATAGATCTTTTAAAATAATTCTTGTTTCAGATATACTAGGTTCTTTATTATAAATCCTTGAAAAGGATACTACTCTGTTCAGAGCTCCTACTAACTCTCTTATGCTTGTTTTAATTTCTTTACTAATAAATTCTTTAATTTCTCTACTTATATTAATTTCATTATTTAAATATTTTAATTCATCAGATTTTGTCTCAATAATTTTTAATCTTAAATCATAGTCTGAATTTTGAATATCAACCACAAGGCCTCCGGAAAATCTTGATTTGATTCTTTCTTGAATCCGGACTAATTTGTTTGGAGGTCTGTCTGCTGTTATTATAATTTGAGACCCTTTTTCTTTAAGAGAATAAAACGTGTGAAAAAATTCTTCTTGTAATGCTTCTTTTCCATTCATAAATTGTATATCATCAATTAATAATACATCTGTATTCCTAAAATTATCTTTAAATTTCACCATGTCATTTGATTTAATTGATTTTACAAATTGATACATAAATCTTTCAGCAGAGACAAACATAACTTTATTTGTTTTTTTTAGTTCTAAACCAATAGCATTTAAAAGATGTGTCTTACCCATACCAACTCCGCTATAAATATAAAGTGGATTGTAATGTTTAATACCTTCTGAAACTTTGATTGAAGCTTCGTATGCAAGATTGTTACTTGTACCAATTATGAAGTTATCGAAATTTTTATTTGGATCAAGTCTGTTATAATTTAAAAATGATCCTTGGATAAAGGATATATTTTCACTAGATTTTGTATCTGCAGTTTTATATTGAACATTATTGTGTGTGTTATCCGCATTTGTATTTATTAAAAATTCTATTCTTATTATTTCTTTTTTATGTTTTTTTAATACCTGTAAAATTTGGTCCAGATACCTTGATGTTATCCAATCCCTAATAAATCTTGTAGAAACGGATAATATAATATGTGAGTTTAGATCATCAATGTATTCAATTTTTTTTAACCAACTTTCGTAAATATCTAAACCGAATTTCTCTCTAAAATCTTTTTGAACAAGATACCAATCTATTTTTTTTTCTTTGTTTTGTTGGATATTAGCATCTAAATTATTTTTCATGCGAAGTTCCACTTAAAACCTATAAAGACATTATTCAATAAAATAATGTTAAAACCAAAAAAAATTTAAAATCTGCAATTGTAAAATTTATACGAGCATATTACTTACTTACGAGTGAATTAGAATTTTAGTAAATTTAATTTACTAAATTATCTCATTACTTAACCATATATTGTTAATTAAAGATTTCTCAAAATATATTTAGTGTCAAAATAATAAATTATATTTTAAGTTGTATAGTTAACTTAAGATCTATATTTTTATAAATTTATAGCTTGTTTTGTTAATACCTAACTAAAGGTTGTTTATTTTTTTGGTTATTCTTGAAATATTTCTTGACGCGTTCTTTCTCTTTATAATTCCGGACTTGGCAATTTTCATTAACTCCGAATTAAGTTTTGGCAAATATTCTAGTGCTATTTTTTTATCTTTATTGTTAATTAATAAATTCATTTTCTTAATTGCTGTCCTAAATCTAGTTTTTCTTGATTTATTGACCATCGTTTGTCTAGATATTCTTCTTATACGTTTAATTGCAGATTTTGTATTAGCCATAACGGCGACTATATAACTTGTGAATTATATTGGGTCAATAGAATAATATTTTAATTTTGGCAGTTTTGGCAATAAAATGTTGATCTATTTGAAATATTTAATTTTAATATTTTAAATTTACAGTTTTTATTAGGACATTTTTTATTTTCTTTTCCGTAAACTTTAAACTCATCTTGATAATTACCCATATTACCTTGGGTACTTCTAAAGTTTAGTATTGATGAGCCACCTTTTTTTATAGCTTTATTTAAAACTAATTTTGAATATTTAATTATTTTTTTAATTTCAATAGTCTTTATTAATCTGCCTTCTTTGTTAGGATTTATTTTGCAAAAAAACAAAATTTCACTAGCGTAAATATTTCCTATACCTGAAATTATGTTTTGGTCTAATAAAATATTTTTAATATTTTTTTTTCTGTTTTTAAATTTTTCAAATAAATATTTAAAATTAAACTGTTTTTGTAAAGGGTCTAATCCTTTTTTAGAGAAGTAATTATTTAATTTTTTTTTCGAGTTTACAATTTTAAAAAAACCAAAACGTCTAGGGTCATTATATACAATTTTAAAATTTCCAAAGTTTATTTCGATATGATTGTGCTTTTTTGGCAAATTAGTAGAGCTATAAAAGCTTAGATTAGTATTCAGATTACTCTTTTTTGATGTAACAAGATGTAATGTTCCAGACATCCCTAAATGTATGATTAAATATTGATCATATGATAATTCAAAAATTATATATTTAGCTATCCTTTTAATATTAAGAATTATTTTTTTTTTAAGAATTTTAGCAAATTTACTTGTAATTTTTAATCTCAGATTCGGATTTCTAACTAAAATATCGATTATATATTTATTTTTTATTGTCCTTTCGAGCGACTGTTTTACAACTTCTACTTCTGGCAATTCTGGCATTTAATACTATATTACTTCTAAATATTTATGACACAAAATTTACAACAAAACAAAAAGTTTGTAGAAAAAGTTTTTAATACAGTTTATAGCAAATATGATTTAATGAATGATTTTATGTCATTGGGTATACACAGACATTGGAAGAAAAATTTAATTACTATGATGAACCCTTCTAATAATCAATCATTAATAGATGTTGGTTCGGGTACTGGAGATATAGCTAAATTGTATTCAAACGCGACCAAAAATAATGCTAAGATATTGTGTGTTGAACCCAATGAGCTAATGATTAATGAGGGGAAAAAAAGATTAGAATTTTATAATAATATAAAATGGAAAAAATGCTCAGCAGAAAAATTATTAGTAAATGAAGATAGTTTTGATTTTTATACAATTAGTTTTGGATTAAGAAATACATCAAATTTAGATAAATCTATCAGAGAAGCATATAGAGTTTTAAAAAAAGGTGGTAGATATTTATGTCTAGAATTTTCTAAGATCGAAAATGAAAATTTGGAATTTTTGTATAAACAGTATTCTAAATTTTTGCCAAAAATTGGTAGCTATATTGTTGGAGATAGCAAGCCTTATGAATATTTGACAAAGAGTATAGAAAATTTTGTAAATCAAGACGAATTGCTTGAGTTAATTAAGGCAGCAAAATTTGAAAACGCAGGTTACGTCAATTTAAGTGGTGGAATAGTATCCATCCACTATGGCTGGAAAATTTAATGTTTAAAAAGTTTTTTACATTATTCAAAATTGCTCGAATACTTGCAAAATCTGAGGCTCTTGAAATAATATATAAAATTCATCAACCACCAATCATAATTAAAATTCTTCTAAAGGTTGTTGGTTTTTCGTTCAAAAAAAGTACTAAAGAATTTGAAAATTTAAGTGATGAAGAAAAATTATGTAATTCTATACAATCTATGGGAACAAGTTTTATAAAATTAGGACAGTTTTTATCTACTCGACCAGATATAATAGGTGATAAACTTGCAATATCACTTGAAAAATTACAAGATAGAGTTCCTGCATTTGATAAATCAGACGCTGAAAAAATTCTAAAATTAAATATTGGAGAAGAAAATTTTAACCAAATCTTAAATTTTAGCGATCCTATTGCGGCCGCATCTATTGCTCAAGTTCATAAAGCTCAACTAAATGATAACGGTACTATAAAGGATGTTGCTATAAAAATTTTAAGACCTAATATAAAAAAAATCTTTAATGAACAAATAGATGCACTAATGTTATTTGCTTATTTAATAGAAAGTCTAGTAAAAAAATCACAAAGATTAAGACTTGTAGAGGTCGTTTTTTTACTAAAACAAATTACAAATCATGAAATGGACTTAAGATTTGAAGCTGCTGCTGCAAATGAGTATGCGGAAAATACAAAAAATGATAATGGTTTTAAAGTTCCTAAAATATACTGGAACTTTACAAGTGAGGAAGTTATGACACTTGATTGGATTGACGGTGTTTCAATAAGAGAAAAAGAGAAACTTATTGAGAAAAATATAGATATTAAGACCATTGCTTCAGACGTAATACAACATTTTTTAAGACACGCAGTAAGAGATGGTTTTTTTCATGCTGATATGCATCAAGGAAATTTATTTGTAAACGAAAATGGTCAAATTGTACCTGTTGATTTTGGTATCATGGGTAGAATTGATAAAATCAATAGAAAATTTTTAGCTGAAATTCTTTATGGATTTATTAAAAGAGACTATAAAAAAGTTGCTGAAGTTCATGTATTAGCTGGTCTGGTACCTAAAAATACCCAAGTAGAATCATTATCTCAAGCTTTAAGGTCAATAGGTGAACCTATATTTGGTCAAAAAGTTAAAGATATATCTGGTGGTAAACTTTTAAAACAATTATTTGATATAACTGATAAGTTTAATATGCAAACACAACCACAATTATTAATGCTACAAAAGACTATGGTTGTTGTAGAAGGAGTAGCTAGAAAATTAAATCCTGATACAAATATTTGGGAAACATCCAGACCGGTTCTCGAAAAATGGTTAAAAGAAACAAAAGATCCAATAACAAACTTAACAGAATCTGTAAAAGGCACTGCTGAGGCTCTAAAACGTATGCCAGAATTACCGGAGTTAATGGATAAAGCAAATCAAGCTCTAACATACCTCGCCGGAGGTCAAATTCCTCTAACATCAAATTCATATTCAGCTTTCAAAGACAAGCAGTTAGAATTGAAATCGTTCAGAAATCAAAGTATTATTGGATTAATAGCTATTGTCTTTTTAGGTTTAATAGTATTTTAGTTTAGCAAATGGGTAATTTAAAATATAAAAAAGTTCTTCTTATAATTTGTGGAGGTATTGCCGCTTATAAAAGTTTAGAACTAATTAGATTATTTAAAAAGAATGGCATTGAGGTAAAAACAATAATGACAAATTCTGCAAAAAAATTTATAACACCTTTATCAGTTGCAGCATTGTCTCAAGAAAAAGTTTATACAGATTTATTTGATCATAATAACGAAAAAGAAATGGATCATATTTCACTATCTAGGTGGGCGGATTTAATTATAATAGCTCCAGCTACTGCAAATACTATATCTAAACTCAGTAATGGAATAGCGGATGATCTTGCATCTACAGTTGTTTTAGCATCTAACAAGAAGATTTTTTTAGTCCCATCAATGAACGTTAGAATGTGGGAACATATTTCAAACAAAGACAATATAAAAAAATTAAATGAGTACGGATACGTAATCATTGGGCCTGAAACTGGAGATATGGCTTGTGGAGAATACGGTGAAGGAAAAATGACTGATCCAAATAAAATTTTTATTTTTTTAAATGAACACTTTAAATTTTTAAATCAAACAAAAAAGTTTAAAGCCATTGTAACAGCAGGACCAACTATAGAGAAAATAGATCCAGTTAGATATATAACTAATAGATCTAGTGGTAAACAAGGATACGAAATAGCAAAAGCTTTTGCTGACAATGGATATGATACAATGCTAATTTCAGGACCAACTAACTTAGAAAGGCCAAGAAATGTAAAATTAATCAAAATAGATACTGCTGACCAGATGTTTGAAGAAACAATTAAAAATCTTCCTGCTGATGTAGCTGTTTTCTCAGCTGCAGTATCAGATTTCAAAGTAAGCAAGTTTAGTAAAACTAAAATAAAAAAAACAGGTTCAATGAGTTTAAATCTGATTAAAAATAAAGATATTTTAGATCATGTATCAAAGCATAATTCTTTAAGACCTAAATTAGTTATAGGTTTTTCAGCAGAAACAAATGATTTGGAAGAAAATTCGCTAGCAAAATTAAACCAAAAAAATTGTGACTGGATTATTGCCAATAATGTCAGTGATAAAGATATAGGGTTTAACTCAGATGATAATGAAGTTTCAATTTTCTATCGAAACAAAGCAATGGAAAAAATTGCAAAGACTAAGAAATCTTTATTGGCAAAAGAAATAGTTAAAAGAATTAATTTTGAACTGAATTGAATTAATGGTCAAAGTTCAGATTAAAAAACTTAATCCGGAAGCAAAAATACCAGAATATAAAACTGCGGGTTCCTCTGGAGTTGATTTAGTTGCATTAATAGAAAAGACAATTACTATAAATTCAGGGGAATCAAAAATAATACCAACTGGATTATCAGTTGCTATTCCATCAGATTTAGAAATTCAAATTAGGCCAAGATCTGGGCTAGCAGCTAAGTCTAATATAAGTATATTAAATACACCTGGAACAATAGACAGTGATTACAGAGGAGAAATCAAAATTATATTATTCAATCACGGAGCAAAAGAATTTACTGTTAATAATGGAGACAGAATTGCCCAAATGGTATTAATGCCGGTTTTAAAGTTTGAATTTGATGAGGTCAGTGAAATAAATGATACTGTAAGAGGATCAGGCGGATTCGGCTCCACGGGTAGATGAATTTAAAATTAAGTAAAAAACAACTAGAAAGATTTTCAAGACAAATAATATTAAAAAATATTGGGACCATAGGTCAAAAAAAAATTTTTCAATCAAAAGTATTAATTATTGGTATGGGAGGTTTAGGTTGCCCCGTTGCAGAATATTTGACCAGAGCAGGTGTTGGAAACATAGGAATAGTTGACTCAGATAAAGTCGATTTATCAAATATTCATCGTCAAAGTCTTTATGATATTGGAGACTTAAATAAATCAAAAGTATTATCAGCAAAAATTAAATTAAAAAAAATTAACTCAAAAACAAGTGTTAAATGTTATAATTTACGATTGAGACAAGATAATCATATTAAGATTATAAAAAAATATGACTATATAATTGATGGATCAGATAATTTTAAAACAAAATTCTTGATAAACGACTTTTGTAAAAGGTCAAAAAAATTTCTTGTTACAGGCGCTGTTAGTAAATTTGATGGACATATATTTACTTTTGATTTTAAAAATAAGAATACTCCATGTATTAGAAGTTTTTTTCAAGAGAAAGAGATCTCTGACGATGTATTCAATTGTGAGTATGAAGGAATTTTAGGAACAGTAGCAGGCACTATTGGAACAATACAATCAAACGAGATTTTAAAAAAAATTTTGAATATTGGTAAGAATCTTAATGGTCATATTTTAATTTTAGACCTACTTAACTTAAAGTTTAGAAAAGTAAAATTTAATAAAATTAAAAAAATCTAAAATATGTTTTTCACTAGAATATTAATGTTCTTTTGCATCCTTATTTTTAACAATGTATCATATTCATTTGAAAATTATTTTTTAATGTTAAAAAACGATAAAGTTAATGTAAGATATGGACCAAGTTTTGATTACCCAATAAAGTTTATTTATAAAAAAAAATTTCTACCTGTTAAGATAATAGATAAAAAAGAAAACTTTAGACGAATAATTGATCACAAAAATAACAATGGATGGATACATATTTCTCAATTAAAAAAAATAAATTCTTTAATTGTTTTAACTGATAAGATAATATTTAAAAAAGCATCCAAGTTCTCATATCCAATTGCCAAAGTTAAAAAAGGTAGGCTATTACTAATTAAAAAATGCAATAATGAGTGGTGCCTAGTAAAAGCAGAGAATTATCAAGGCTGGATACAAAATACTGATATTTGGGGTAAGTCTTTTTAATTATTTTTTAGCTACTTTACTAGCCCAAAACTTATCTAACAAAAAATACCAAATGGAATTTGCAATTGGTTCTACAATTGCATCAGTCAAAGCTACGCCGAATGATACATCTGCTATAAGCATTAAACAAATAATTGCAATAGCAAAATGTCCTATTGTATAAATTAATGTTCTTAATAAAGAACCTTTATTATTTTTAAAAATATCTTTACTAGTTTGAAATATTCCTTGAGTAAGTTCTACCATAATCTTATTTAATCCTATTTGAATCAAACCTATCAAGGTTCATGACTTTTGACCAGACTTTAACAAAATCTTTGACAAATTTTTTCTCTGATCCTTCACATGCATAAACCTCAGCTAGCGCTCTTAATTGCGAATTTGAACCAAAAATTAGATCAACACGCGACCCATGCCATTTAATTTTTCCACTTTTTCTGTCTTTCCCTTCAAAAAATTTTTCTTTGTTGTCTTTTTCATTCCAAGTAATGTTCATATCTAAAAGATTTTTGAAGTAATCGTTGGATAAAATTTCAGGTCTTTTTGTAAATATACCATTATTTGAACCATCGTAATTTGTATTTAGTGACCTCATCCCTCCAATCAAAACTGTTATTTCTGGAGCAGTTAGGCCCATTAATTGAGATTTATCAATTAACATTTCCTCTGTTGATGTATTATAATCCTCTTTTACATAATTGATAAAACCGTCAGCTTTTGGTTCAAGTAATCCAAAAGAAAATATATCTGTATTTTCTTGTGTTGCATCTCCTCTGCCTTGTAAAAATGGAACATTAATTTTATGACCAGCTTTTTTTGCAGCTTTTTCGATAGCAACATTCCCAGATAAAACTATCAAATCAGCAATTGAAACGTTTTTTTTCTTTCCATCAAATTTTGATTTTATTTTTTCTAGTACTTTTATAACCTTTTCTACTTTTGCCGTTTTGTTAATTTTCCAGTCTTTTTGTGGATGTAGTCTTATTCTTGCACCATTAGCCCCACCTCGTTTATCTGATCCTCTGAATGTTGACGCAGATGACCACGCAGTTTTGACTAGCTGGGAAATAGATAATTTAGATTTTAAAATTTTATTTTTTAATATCTCTATATCTTTTTTACTGAGTTTATATGTTTGCCTAGGAATTGGATCTTGCCATATTAACTCTTCTTTTGGAACTTCTGGACCTAAATAACAAGCTTTTGGACCCATGTCCCTATGGGTTAGTTTGAACCATGCTTTTGCAAACGCATCGTGGAATTCTTTAGGGTTTTTATGGAAATGTTTAGTAATTGGTCCATAACTCGGGTCAACTTTTAAAGATATATCAGTTGTTTGCATCATTGGAGGGTGCATTTTTTTCTTATCATGAGCATCGGGAACCATTTTTATATGCTGCCCATTTTTTTTTGGCGTCCATTGATGTGCACCGGCTGGACTTTTTGTTAGCTCCCACTCGTGATCGTAAAGACAATCTAAATAACCCATATCCCATTTAATTGGATTTTGAGTCCATGCTCCCTCAATTCCACTACTTATTGTATCAATTCCTACACCACTTTTAAAATTACTATTCCAACCAGTTGATTGCTCGTGAATTTTAGATCCCTCTGGTTCAGGCCCTTTATGTGACTCAGGCGCTGCGCCGTGAGATTTGCCGAATGTATGGCCGCCTGCAACAAGTGCAGCGGTCTCATAATCATTCATGGCCATTCTTCCAAAAGTTTCTCTGATGTCATGAGCTGCAAGTAAAGGATCTGGATTTGCGTCTGGTCCCTGTGGGTTAACATAAATTAATCCCATATGTGATGCTCCCAGAGGTTGCTCAAGATCTCTTTTACCGCTATATCTGTTTACGCCTAACCACTCTTTTTCTGAACCCCAATAAATATCGTCCTCTGGTTCCCAAATATCTTTACGACCTGCACCAAATCCATAAGTCTTAAAACCCATAGAGTCTAATGCAACGTTTCCAACTAGAATAAATAAATCTGCCCAGGAAATTTTATTTCCATATTTCTTTTTTATTGGCCAAAGTAATAATCTTGCTTTATCCAAATTTACGTTATCTGGCCAACTATTTAATGGTGCAAATCTTTGATTTCCTGTTCCAGCTCCTCCTCTTCCATCAGCTGTTCTGTAAGTACCAGCTGCGTGCCAAGATAATCTTATAAATAAGGGGCCGTAATGACCATAATCAGCTGGCCACCACTCTTGTGAATCTGTCATTAATTTTTTTAAGTCTCTTTTAAGTCCTTTGTAGTTTAGTTTTTTGAATTCTTTTTCATACTCAAATTTATTGTCCATAGGACTAACTAAGTTTGAATGTTGACTTAAAATTTTTAAATTTAAGCTGTTTGGCCACCAATCTCTATTTGAAGTACCTTTTCCTGTTGGAAATTTTGGGGGTGTACCAGAACCAGTAAACGGGCATTTAGATTTTTCTTTTAATATTTCCTTACTCATTTACACATTATAACTATTCTAAACTAATAATCAAGTAAGCTGCGGCAAAATTTATATGAAATTTATTATTTAGTCATTTTGAACTTTGACCAAAACTTCTATTGATTTTATTTTTTTGCCTGGAATTTTCCTATTGATTTTAACAGGTTCAACTTCGTCATCATGAATATCAATAAGTTGGTTTTTGTCCTCATCATAGAAATGGTGGTGGTCTGAAATATTTGTGTCATAGTAACTTTGTTCAGAGTTAACAGCTATTTGTTTTAAATATCCCTTGCCCAAAAAAGCATGAACAGTATTATAAATAGTTGCTAAAGAAATTCTCTCGTCTGTTTTTTGTGAGATAATTTTGGAAAGCTCGTTAATAGAAAAATGAAATGTTTTTTTGCTAGCGAACAAAATTTCACATATTTTCAATCTTTGCTTTGTGGGTCTTAACCCGGAGTTTCTGAGTTTTGCGACAAAATCAAGGTTATCTTTCATTATTATATTACTAATCTTGGAGAAATTTATATTAAATTGTGCCATAATCAAGTACTAAGATATTTGGTTAATGAAAAAAAATTCCTTTAATTATGAAGAGTTAATTAACTGTGCAAATGGAGAGCTTTTTGGATCGGGAAATGCAAGATTACCTTCACCACCTATGTTGATGTTTGACAGAATAACAGAAATTAGGGAAAATATAGGTGAATTTAAAAAAGGTATCATTAAAGCAGAATTGGATATTAAAGATGAGCTATGGTTTTTTGACTGTCATTTTAAAGAGGATCCTGTGATGCCTGGATGTCTAGGTTTAGATGCTATGTGGCAATTGGTAGGTTTTTATTTAGGTTGGCTTGGAAACCCTGGTAGAGGAAGAGCTTTGGGTGTAAATAGCGTTAAATTTACTGGAGAAGTTCTTAAGAATTGTAAAACTGCATTCTATAAAATAGATATGAAAAGAATACTTGTTAAAGAAGGTACAACAGTTGGTCTTGCAAATGGAATTTTATTAGCTGATGGGAAAAAAATTTATAGCGCTGAAAATTTAAAAGTAGGTTTATTTAAATAATGAAACGTGTGGTAATTACTGGAATAGGAATAGTGTCTTGTTTAGGAAATAATCAAAATGAGGTTTACAAGTCTTTACTAAATTCAAAATCTGGAATTACTTTTTCAGAGGAATACAAAGAGTATAATTTAAAGAGTAACATACATGGTAAACCAAAAATAAAACTTGAGGATCATGTAGATAGAAAATTTATAAGATTTATGGGACCTGGTTCCGCATATAATTATATTTCTATGGCAGAAGCAGTAAAAGATGCTGGTTTAGAGGAAAAAGAAGTTAGTAATATTTCTACTGGTATGATAATGGGATCTGGTGGCCCATCCATTGAGAATGTCATACTTGCGGCTGATAAGACAAGAGAAAAAATGCCAAAAAGAATGGGACCTTTTGTTGTTCCTAGAACTATGTCGAGTACAGCATCGGCAACCTTAGCTGTTCCTTTTAAAATTAAGGGTGTTAACTACACAATTAGCTCTGCTTGTGCAACTAGCGGACATTGTATCGGAAATGCAATGGAATTAATACAATTAGGTAAGCAGAATATAATTTTTGCAGGAGGTAGTGATGAAGTTCATTTTGCAATGACTGCTATGTTTGATGCAATGACTGCTCTTTCCTCAAAATATAATGATACTCCAGAAATAGCTTCTAGACCTTACGATAAAACTAGAGATGGATTTGTTATTTCCGGAGGTGGTGGTGTTTTAGTTTTAGAGGAGTACGAACACGCAAAGGCGAGGGGAGCAAAAATCTATGCTGAAATAACAGGCTACGGCGCTACTTCAGATGGGTATGACATGGTTGCTCCATCTGGAGAGGGGGCGATAAGATGTATGCAAATGGCAGTAAGCACAGCAAAAAATAAAATCGATTATATTAATACACACGGAACATCAACTCCAGTTGGAGATATAACAGAATTAAAAGCAGTCGGAGAGGTTTTTAAAGATTATTTACCAAAAATAAGCTCAACTAAATCTCTTGCTGGTCACTCACTTGGGGCTACTTCAGTCCATGAAGCAATTTATAGTTTAATTATGATGAAAAATAACTTTATAGCAGCATCAGCAAATATTATGGATATGGATGATGTAGCAAAAAAATATCCAATTGTAACTAAAGTTGAGAATGATGCTAAATTAACTTCTGTAATGTCAAACAGTTTTGGATTTGGCGGGACAAACGCAACATTGGTTTTTGAGAAAGTATAAAGTATGAGTTTGATGAAGGGCAAAAGAGGTCTTATTATGGGAGTTGCCAATGAGAGATCGATAGCCTGGGGAATTTCTCAAAAACTCTCAGAAGCTGGAGCTGATTTAGCATTTACTTATCTGGGGGATGCTTTAAAAAAAAGAGTCATTCCTTTGGCTGGAAAATTAAATTCAAAAATAACTTTTAATTGTGATGTTGAAAAAAAAGAAGAAGTTGTAAAATTATTTGAGGATATAAAATCTGAGTGGGGAGAAATTGATTTCGTAGTGCATGCAATTGCATTCTCAGATAAATCAGAGTTATCAGGAGAATATTTAAATACTTCACGTGAAAATTTTTTAAGAAGTATGTTAATTTCCTGTTTTTCATTTACAGAAATCGCTAAAGAAGCTTCTAAAATTATGAGAGAGAATGGAAGCATGGTAACTTTAAGTTATGAGTCAAGTAAAGCTATTCCTAATTATAATGTGATGGGAGTTTGTAAAGCTGCTTTAGAAGCAAGTGTTAAATATTTGGCAAGAGACTTAGGATCAAAAGGTATAAGAGTAAATGCAATAAGTGCTGGTCCAATAAAAACACTGGCAGCATCAGCAATTGGTGATGCTAAATTTTTATATAAATGGAATGCAGATCACTCGTTTTTAAAAAAAAATGTAGACAACATGGATGTTGGAAATTCAGCGCTATATTTATTAAGTGATATGGCTAGCGGCGTAACTGGAGAAATTCATTATGTCGACGCTGGTTATAACAAAATGGGTATGCCAGATCCAAAAAATATTACTTAGCAATGTCTAAGAGATATAGTGGAAAATCGTTTAAAGACTCTAGTGTAATGAAAAAACAAAGACTTTCACTTAAAGAAAAAAGACGTCTAAAGAAAGAAAAGAAAAAAAAATTCTTAAAAAATTTTTAAGACTTTTTATTAAGTTCATAAAGTAATTAATTAAAAATTCGTATAATGATTACTTTCTTTACAAAACTGCTTGTTTTATTGAAAGTTTTACTTTTCCTCTATCAAAACCAATAACTTTAACTTTTACTTCATCTCCTTCTTTTACAACATCAGTTACTTTAGCAACTCTTTTATCTGCAAGTTCAGAAATATGAACAAGTCCATCTTGTTTCCCTAAAAAGTTTACAAATGCTCCAAACTCCATAATCTTCATAACTTTGCCGTTATAAATTTTATTTAGCTCTGCTTTTGCTGTTAAATCTTTAATCATCTGCATTGCTTTATTTCTTGAATCTTCATCAGGTGCTGCAACTGTTACTTCACCTACATCGTTAACATCAACTTTTGCACCAGATTTTTCTACTATTTCTCTTATTGTTGCACCCCCTTTTCCAATAACTGTGGCTATATCTTTTTTATCTACAGTTATTTTTTCCATTTTAGGTGTATGTTTTCCTACATTTTCCCTTGATTTAGCGAGTGCTTTATTCATTTCACCTAAGATATGAACTCTTCCATCCTTAGCTTGTTTCAAGGCCAGCTCCATTATTTCAAACGTTATTCCAGTAATTTTAATATCCATTTGCAATGAAGTGATACCATCCTTTGTACCAGCGACTTTAAAATCCATATCACCAAGATGGTCTTCATCACCTAAAATGTCCGATAAAACAGTAAAATCTTCACCCTCTTTAATTAATCCCATTGCAATACCTGCAACTGGTTCTTTGATTGGAACCCCTGCATCCATTAATGCTAAGGAGGCTCCACAAACAGTGGCCATTGAGGACGATCCGTTTGACTCTGTAATTTCAGATACTATTCTGAAAGTATAAGGAAAACTGTCTTTTGAAGGTAAAGATGAGTTAATTGCCCTCCATGCTAACTTTCCATGCCCGATTTCTCTTCTTCCGGTTCCAATTCTTCCTGTTTCACCAACTGAAAATGGTGGAAAATTGTAGTGAAGCATAAATCTTTCTTTTTGTAATCCTTCTAGACTCTCAATTCTTTGTTCATCATCAGAAGTGCCTAAAGTAGTAGTTACAATCGCTTGAGTTTCGCCTCTTGTAAACAACGCAGAACCATGAACTCTAGGTAAAATTCCAACTTCACATTCAATTGGTCGTACATCTGAAAGACCTCTACCATCTATACGATTTTTATTTTTTAAAATATCAGTTCTAACAATAGACTTTTCAAGGTTTTTTAGTTGTGAAATTACATCTAAATCTGAAAAATTTTCATTTTCTTCATAAAGCAGTTTAGCTTTATCTGTAATTTCAGAAATTTGATTTGATCTATCTTGTTTATCTCTAGTTGCAAAAGCTTTAATTAAGTCAGCCGTAAATTCTTCCTCCAGTTTTTTTCTTACCTCTGAGAGATCTTTTTTTTCTACAGTCCAATCAGGTTTTTTACATTCTTTTGCAAGTTGCTCTATAATTTCGATTATTGGAAGGAAAGCTTCATGGCCAAACTTAACCGCACTCAACATTTCCTCTTCACTTAATCCATTTGCTTCAGATTCAACCATTAAAACTGCATCCTTTGTGCCAGCTACAACTAAGTCTAGTTTTGATTTTTCTAAATCTTTCTTAGAGGGATTAAGAACATATTTTCCGTCAATAAAGCCAACTCTAGAAGCTCCTATTGGTCCCATAAATGGCATTCCTGAGATAGCCAAAGAAGCTGATGATGCAATTATTGATAATATGTCGGGCTCATTTTCTTTATCATAGGATATGACCGTCGGAAGTAACTGTACTTCATTTTTAAATTCGTTTGGAAATAGTGGTCTTATAGGCCTGTCAATTAATCTTGAGATTAAAGTTTCGCTTTCTGTTGGTCTTGCCTCTCTTTTAAAATATCCTCCTGGAATTTTTCCAGCGGCATAATATTTTTCCTGGTAGTTAACAGATAATGGGAAATAATCCACATCTGGATTTACTTTTTTTGCACCTACTACAGTAGATAAAATCATAGTTTCTCCGCATTTGGCTATGATTGCCCCGTCTGCTTGTCTCGCAACTTTTCCTGTTTCTAAAGATATTTTTTTCCCCGCAATTTCTACTTCTTTTTTGTATATTTTAAACATTTATTTCCTTAAATTTAGTTTAGATATCACATTCAGATATGAGTCTAGCTTATTTTTTTTTAAATACTCGAGTAATTTTTTTCTTTTATTAACTGCCTTCAATAAACCTACAGATGAGTGCTTATCTTTTTTGTTTTGAGAAATATGTATTGATAAATTCTCAATTTTCTGTGTAAGTTGAGATACTTGCATTTCAGAGGATCCAGTATCCTTATCGTGTAATGCTAGGTCTTGATTTTTTTCTTTCATTTTTTCCTTTATCTATTATTAGTTTGTTTAATTAAATTTTCTATTTTTTCTGCGTAATCGAATGAATTATCCTTTACAAACAAAATTTTAGGTAAAAATTTCATTGTGGTTTTTTTCGATAGAACTTTTCTTATTAAAAAGGAAAATTCTTTTAATTTTTCCACTACGTCAGATGCGTTTTTACCCCCAAGTGGTAAAACAAATGCTTTAGCAGTTTTTAAATCTGGACTCATTCTAACTTCAGTCACAGTAATTTCTTTTGTATTTAAATTTGGCACTTTAGCTTCATCTTTCAAAAAAATCATACTCAATGTCTGCTTAATCATCTCTCCTACTCTTAATTGTCTTTGGGTTATAGGTTTACCTAAGTTTTTCATTAAATTGATCTTTCTAAAATTTTAGAATTATAGACTTCAATAATATCTTTTTTTTGAAAGTCACTAAAATCTTTTATTGTTATACCGCACTCTACACCAGCTGAAACTTGTCTAGCTTGGTTTTTTTCTCTAAAAATTGAACCAATTTTTCCATTAAATATTATTGTACCATCTCTTATTATTCTTGCCTTCAGATCTTGAGTAATTTCACCATCTATAACTCTTGATCCTGCTACCTTCCCTACCTTAGATACTTTAAAAATTTCTAAAATCTCTGCAGAGCCAATAATCTTTTCTTCTATATTTGGAGTCAATAACCCTGACATTTTTATTTTAATATAATCAAGTACTTCATAGATAATATTAAAACTTGAGATAGATATTTTCTCTTGCTCAGCTAATTTTTTTGCTTCTTTAGTTGGCTTGACATTAAAAGCTATTAATATTGCTTTCGAGGCTTTTGCTAAAGTTACATCCGTTTCGGTTACCATTCCGATATCTGATAATATAATTTTTGGTTTAACCTCGTCATGTTTTATTAGTGATATAGCATTTTTAATCGCTTCTGATGATCCATGTACGTCTGATTTTATTATAATGTTCAACTCTTCAGCCGACTTATCTTTAAAAGCTAAGTCTTGATTTATTGAGCTTATATTTGTTTTACCTTCTTTGTTTTCTTGTATTCTAGCTTCGCAGAGTAATTTCGCTTCTTTTTCTGAACCTAGCACAATAAAATCATCGCCTGATTTTGCTGCTCCATTTATTCCCAAAATTTCTACAGGGGTTGATGGGTCAGCTTCACTTATATTTTTTGATTGATCATTAACAATTGCTCTAACTTTTCCCCATTTTAATCCGCTTACAAAATAGTCTCCAGTCTTCAAGGTACCTGCGGTGATTATAATATTAACCACGGGACCTCTTCCAGTATCTATCTTTGACTCCAAAACTATACCTTTTGCAGTTGTATCATAATCGGTTTTTAAATCTAACAGCTCAGACTGTAATAAAACAGTTTCAATGAGTTTTTCAATATTTTGTCCTGTCTTGGTAGAAATTTCAGTCATAAGAGTGTCACCAGACATCTCTTCTGAAATTAGCTCATGTTCCAATAGTTGATTTTTAATTTTTTGTGGATCTGCCTCTGGTAAATCACATTTGTTTATTGCAACAACGATTGGAACTTTAGCTGCTTTTGCATGTTTTATGGACTCTATAGTTTGAGGTTTAACACCATCATCTGCGGCAACAACTAAAATTACAAGATCTGTTAATTTAGAACCTCTTGCTCTCATTTCTGTGAAAGCAGCGTGTCCAGGAGTATCTATAAATGTTATCTTCTTATTTTTCTGATTAATTTGGTATGCACCAATATGCTGAGTAATTCCTCCGAATTCTCCATCAATTACATTTGTTTTTCTTAAATTATCCAATACAGATGTTTTTCCGTGATCGACATGCCCCATAACTGTTACAATTGGTGGTCTGCTTTTAAGATTTTCAGTTTTAACTTCTCTAATTTTTTGTATTATATCCTCAGCTTTTTTCTCTTTAATAGGTATATGACCAAATTCTTTAACTAAATACTCTGCAGTATCTTCATCAATTGTGTGGTTTATAGTTACTGTTAGACCAATTCCTAGTAAATGTTTAATTATATTAGTTGATTGTTCTGCCATTCTATTTGCTAATTCTCTTATTGTAATCACCTTTGGAATGTTTATTTCCCTTTTAATTGGCTTATGATCAGGCTTATCAGTCTGTTTATTTAATTCTCTGTTTTCTTTTAATTTTGCTCTTTTCAGGGACGCTAAGCTTCTTGATCTTGACCCAATATCATCTTCATTTAAAGCTCTTGTGAGAGTTAATTTAAGTTCACGTCTTTTAGTATTAGTTTTTCCTTTTATCTCTTTTTGGGGCTGCTCACCTTTTAACCTTCTAGTTGCTCTTTGCTCTGCAAGTTTTCTTTTTTCAAAGTCAGAACTTATATTAGGAGTTAAGTTGTTATAATTTTTTTTTACACTAGTGAAATTTTGATTTTTGGTATTTTCATTATTTCTGTTGTTTTTTTGGAAAAATTGTTTCTTAGGATACCTGCTGTTTCTCCTCTCAATAATCACAGAGTTTTTTGATTTCGATTTTGCTTGTTCAATACTTGAAATTGTTTTTCGGGAGGTGCTTGTGACAGATAATTTTAATTTTTTTTTCTCCATTTTTCATGCCTTAATTGTTATAAACTTTTTCTCTAGCAGACATTATAAGATCATCTGCTTCTTTTTTAGATAATGCAAAATCCTCTAAATATCCCTTTATTTTTATTTTTTCACCTTTAATTATATCAAATCCACCTGTTAATTCATCTGAGGCTAGATCGGCAAAATCTAATAGTGTTAGAATTTTATTTTCACCAAGTGTAACCAACATTCCTGGCGTTAGCCCTTGATGATTAATTAAATTATTTTCAAGACCTAAATCCTTAATTTTTTTTGATATTTCTTCTTGGTCTTTTAAATGATACTCTTTTGCTCGATCAATAAGTTCTTTTGAAGTTTCGGGTTCTATCCCTTCGATTTTAGATAAATCCTCAACAGTACTATCTTTTATCTCTTCAATAGATGAAAAGCCTTCCGCAACTAAAAGTTGGCCCAGTGTTTCATCAAGTTCCAAATTTTTAATTAAATTTTCAGTTTTTTCCTTAAAATCAATTTGTCTTCTCTCTGAGTCTTCCTGGTCTGTCATTATATTAATTTCGTAATTTAATAATTTAGTAGCAAGTCTTACATTTTGACCTCTTCTTCCTATAGCTTTGCTTAAATTGTCTTCTGTTAATATCACGTCTAATTTTCTAGAGTTTGTATCAACATTAACTCTTTGAACTTCTGCAGGAGAAAGTGCGTTTGAGACTACTATAGCTGGATCTTCTGACCAGTTTACTATATCTATTTTTTCACCTTGAAGTTCATTAACAACCGCTTGAACTCGACTGCCTCTCATGCCGACACATGCTCCGACAGGATCTAAAGAGGTATCAATGGCTTGAACGCAAATTTTTGCTCTACTTCCAGGGTCTCGTGATGAAGATTTTATTTCTATAAGACCATCATAGATTTCTGGAACTTCTTGAGTAAACAATTTTTCCATGAATTTATGATGAGCTCTTGATAAGAAAATTTGTTGACCCCTCGGCTCTCTTCTTACATCTAGGCAATAAGCTTTAACTCTATCACCAGCTTTTATATTTTCACGTGGTATCATTTCGTTTTTTTGAATAATTGCTTCGGTTCCACCTAAATCAACTATTACATTTCCAAATTCTAATCTCTTAACTATACCACTTAGAATAGTATCTTTTTTATCTTTAAAGTCATTGAATTGTCTTTCGCGTTCTGCCTCTCGAACACTATATGTAATCACTTGTTTTGCAGTTTGCGCTGCAATTCTTCCAAAATCAAAAGATGGTAATGGTTGAAGAATTTCATCGCCCACTTTTTTACTTTTATTATGCTCATTTAAATTGATTGCCTCGTCTAAACCTATTTCTAAATTATAATTCAACGGATTTTCAACAATTATTAGTTTTCTATAAATACCGATGTCTCCACTTTCCCTGTTTATTTCAACTTTTATATCATTCTCAGCTCCAAATTTTGATTTAGCAGCTTTAGCTATTCCATTTTCCATTGAATCTATAATTAATTCTTTATCAATTGACTTTTCTAGAGCAACAGCCTCTGCAATTCTGAGTAATTCTAATTTATCGGCTCTTTTGTTTAACATACAAAAATTTATCTTTCTAAAAAAAAATGGGCCGAGGCCCATTTTGTAATTTCAACAATTTAAATGAAATATAAATGTTTTTTTTTTATTTTCAACTTTTATTGATTATTTAAAAACCCCAGATTTATCAGTTTTTTCCCACGAAAACGAACCATCAGACTCTGGTTCTCTTCCAAAATGACCATATGCAGCAGTTTTTTGATATATTGCCTTGTTTAAACCTAACATTTCTCTAATTCCTCTGGGGCTTAAATCAAAATTTTCATTTATTAATTTTTCAACATGTAAATTTTTTTGCTCATCATTATCAAATAAATCAACATAAATTGATAAAGGTTTTGAGACACCTATGGCATAAGCTAATTGAATTAAACACTTATCTGTAATTCCTGAAGCTACAACATTTTTTGCGAGATATCTTGAAGCATATGCTGCTGATCTATCTACTTTGGTTGGATCTTTTCCTGAAAATGCTCCACCACCATGAGGAGCTGCCCCTCCATACGTATCAACAATAATTTTTCTACCAGTTAATCCACTGTCTCCATCTGGACCTCCTATTACGAAGTTTCCAGTAGGATTTATATAAATTTCATTTTCATCAAGACTACCCAATAAATTTTTTGGAATAGCCTTTTCAATGTAAGGCACACAAAGCTCTTTTACTTTAGACAAGTTAACGTCTTTTGAATGTTGAGTAGAAATTACTACAGATTTTACCGCTGATGGTTTACCGTCTTTATATTCTATGGTTATTTGACTTTTAGAATCAGGCTCTATTCCATTAAGATTTCCGGATTTTCTGTCTTCAGCCATTAATCTTAGAATCTTATGAGAGTAATGAATTGGAGCAGGCATTAAAACATCAGTTTCGTTACATGCGTAACCAAACATTATTCCTTGGTCACCAGCACCTTCATCTTTATTTCCAGATGAGTCAACTCCCATAGCTATATCTGCAGACTGCGAGTGTAAATGACTTTCTATTTTAGTTGCATCTTTCCAAGTGAAACCTTCTTGATCATATCCAATATCTTTTATGCAATCTCTAACTTTACTAATTAAATCATCTTTTTTAATCTCAGGACCTCTTACCTCCCCAGCAAGAACTACTTTGTTAGTAGTTGTTAATGTTTCACAAGCTACTCTAGACTGTGGTTCAGCACTTAGGTATGTGTCTACGACCATATCTGATATTCTATCACAAACTTTATCTGGATGACCCTCTGAGACTGACTCACTTGTAAATAAATAATTTTTTTTCATTATAAGTCCTTTCTTTTTAAGAAAGAAATAAAAGTAATATATATTAATACAAAATAAAAGAAGATCTTATTACCTAACTTAGAAAAAAGAGTTTTTTCTCCCGTCTTAATATTTTTTAAGGATATAACTCCACTATTAGTTGATTCTATTTTTTTTTCTATGTAACCATATGGATTAATCATAGCAGATATCCCATTATTTGATGATCTTAAAATCATTTTGCCTTCTTCTATTGATCTAAATATAGCATGTGAAAAATGTTGAATTGGTCCAACAGTATTTCCAAACCATCCGTCTTCTGAAATGTTAACTATAAAATCAAAATTTTTATTTTGATAATTTAGTTCACCACTATAAATTATTTCGTAACATATTAATGGCAAAATACTAAAATTATTAATATCTATTAAGTCTCTGTTATTTGAAGCTGTAAATGAATTATAACCTGCGGTAATTTTTTTTAATCCAATCTTAGAAAGAAAACTTTCATAAGGTAAAAATTCACCAAATGGCACTAGTTTATTTTTTTTATAAATATTTAAAATATTTAAATTTACATCAAGTAAAACAAGAGCATTATATAATTTTGAATCTTCAAACAAATTTATACCTAATATAAATTTATCTTCATTTGAAAATCTTTGTTTGAAAACATAATCAAGTTTTTTTAAATCATTTATATTTAATCCCAAAAAAATATTTTCTGGAAGAATAAATAGTGTTTCATCTTGAGTGCTATTACTAATTAAATTAATTACTTCATTTAATCTGTCATAAATATCTTCATTATCAAAAAATCTACTTAGTTCAATTTTTGGTGAAACTATCTTAATATTAAAATCAAGTTGTTTGGGTGTTTTATTTTGATAGGTTTTAATTTTATAATTTCCGTAATAATGATTAATACCTATTGATGAAATTAATAGTAAAAAGATAATTATTTTTTTTGTATTTTTAATTTTAATCATAAATACTAATGGTGTTAAAAATATTGTAATACAGACCAAATTTAAGCTATAAGTTCCTATAAGTGATAAGATCTGTAGCGAGGGTAAATAATTAGTAAGACTAAATACAAAAAAATTCCATGGAAAACCTGTAAAAATTTGACCCCTAATAAATTCTATTAAAGAAAAGAATAAAGCAAAAATTAATAATGACGAAAAGTTTTTTTTAAGATTAAACAAGGATGAAGCCAAAGTAACTATTCCATAGAACACACCAAGAATTGTAGGTAGTATAATTAGAACAATTGGAATTAAATGTTCAAAGTTTTGATCAAATTTTAAAGAATTAGTTATCCAGAAAATATTAGAAATGAAATACCCGAAACCAAAAAACCATCCAGTAAGAAATGAAAAAAAAATGTTTTTTTTTTGTGACAATAAAATGTTAAATAAAATAGGTAGTGTAAAAAAATTTAAAATAATAATATTGTAAGGTGGTAAACTAAATGAGGACAAGACTCCTAGTATGAAAGATGAAGCGTAAAGTAAAAAAAAGGAAAATTTCAAATTATTATTTTATATTTTTAAATTTATTTAATATTAGATTTTCTTTATTAAACATTTTCTTATAATCTTTATATTTTTTGTGATCATAACCCAAAAGGTGTAGATAACCATGAACCCAGATTCTGTCAAATTCATATAAAAAGTTACTCTTTTTTGATCTTTGATTTATTATTTCAAAACTTATAGCAATATCGCCTATATAAGTTGTATTAAGTAAATGGTTTGAAATAGGAAAAGAAAGTACGTCAGTTACTTTATTTTTTTTTCTAAAATATTTATTAAGTTTTTTAATTTTTTTATTGTTTGTTAACAATATTGAAAATTCTTGTCTCTTACCTTTTAATCCAGATATTTTCGACAATATTTTAAGTTTATTTTTTAGATATATTTTTTTATTAGGTATTTTATTAGTCCATTTAAAACAATCTGTAATAATATTTGCCTTAATCATTCATCTTTACTTTTAGACGAATACGCTTTTACAATTTTTGAGACGAGTGGATGACGAACAACATCATTATAATCAAAATCTATAGTAGAAATTTCATTAAGGTGACCAAGTATTTTTTTTGATTTTTCAAGTCCAGATGACTGTTTATTTGGTAAATCGATTTGAGATGGGTCTCCATTAATAACTATTTTTGAGTTCTCACCGATACGTGTGAGAAACATTTTTATTTGTGTGTCTGTAGCATTTTGAGCCTCATCTAATATTGCAAAAGAGTTTTTTAATGTTCTACCTCTCATAAAAGCTAAAGGAGCTATTTCAATATCGCCAATCTCTATTTTTTTTTGAATTTTTTCAAAATCTAAAAGATCATATAATGAATCGTATAATGGTCTTAAATAAGGATCTACCTTTTCTCTCATATCACCTGGTAAAAAACCCAGTCTCTCACCAGCTTCAACAGCTGGTCTGGATAAAATAATACGATCTATCTTTTTTTCTAATAGCATGGTTAAAGCAACCGCAACTGCTAGAAAAGTTTTTCCTGTTCCAGCAGGTCCAGCTGAAATAACTACATCGCTTTCTTTTAATGCTCTTACATAATTTTTTTGTTTTTCTGATCTTGGAATTACTGATTTTTTTGGAGTTTTGATAATGTATTCAATAGTTGATTTTCCACTATCTTTTTCTTCTATCATAAACTTACTAATTGAGGAGTGTATATCTTTTTTTTCAATTGATCCATTGTTTAGTAATTGGTGAACTAAAAATTTAATTGAATTTTTTATTAACTCATTATCTGAAGGTTTTCCTTTAATTATAATTGAATTACCTCTGGTAAAAATCTGCACTTTTGTTATAGATTCTAATTCTTTTATATTATTATTAAACTCTCCTAAAACTTCTGACAAAATATTATTACTACTAAAAATAATACTCAGTGTATCATTTTCTGAATAAACAAACTTAAGATCTGAATTAATTTTTTTTTGTATGTTATTTTTCAATTAAGCAACTTTTTCTTTAATTTTTATTATACTGCCAAATAAACTATTTTGGTTGAATTTATTTATATTCACTTTAACAAGTTTTCCAACATAATTTTTGTTTCCTTCTATAATAACTGAATTTAAATATTTATTTCTTCCAAACAACTTATTATCTTTAATTATTTGATTCTCAACAAGTACTTCGATATCTTTGTTATTAAAAAACCTATTTGTTTCATATTGAAACTTGAAAAGTAAATTTTGAGTACGAATTAATCTTTCTTTAGAAACTTCAGGATTTATTAGTTTATACTCTGCAGCTTTTGTTCCAGGTCTCGGGCTAAAAATGAAAGAATACGAATTTATAAATTTTATTTTTTTTATTAACTGTAAAGTTTCTTCGAAATCAGCATTTGTTTCTCCAGGATAAGAAATTATAAAATCGCTAGAAAATTTAATATCTTTATTAATTTTAATTAATCTATCAAATATATCTAAATACTGCTCAACTTTATGTTTTCTATTCATTAATTTAAGCATTTTATTTGAACCACTTTGAATTGGCAGATGGATAAATGGCATCAATTTTTTTGAAGTTTTGTAACAGTCTATCAAATCATCAGTCATATCTACTGGATGAGATGTTGTATACCTTATTCTCTCTAATTCAGAAAAAGTTTCGAGTTTTTTTATTATGTCAGATATCTTATATGTTTTTGTGTTAGAATAGTACGAATAGGCATTAACATTTTGACCCAATAATGTAATTTCTCTCACACCATTTGATATTAGCTGTTCTGCTTCTTGGATTATTCTTTCAAATGGCCTAGAATATTCAGGTCCTCTTGTAAAAGGAACTACACAAAAATGACAAAATTTATCACAACCTTCTTGTATGGTTAAAAATGAAGAAATTTTGTTGCTGTAATTTTTAATCTTGTCAAAATGTTGAAATTTTTCGACTGTATCTATGTCTGTTAATTCGACTTTATCTTTTTCGACGTAATTATTAACTAAATTATTTATTTTATGGTATGACTGTGGGCCTATAACGACATCAATAAATGGTTCTCTTTTAAACATTTCTTCATTCTCAGCCTGGGCTACACAACCCGCGACTATCATCATAGGTTTTTTTTTGTTTCTATAAATCTTTTTTATACGACCAACTTCATGATATACTTTTTCTTTTGCTTTATCTCTTATATGACAAGTATTCAAAATATAACAATCTGCATCCGACTGGTTGTTAGTTTTAAAAAAATTTATATTTTTTAAAGAGTCATAAATCCTATTAGAATCATATTCATTCATCTGACAACCAAATGTCTTGATAAAAACTTTTTTGTTCATTTGTGCTATTTTTTTTTAATACCGTATAATTCTAATTTATGATCAACCAATTCATAACCATACTTTTCAGCTATTTTTTTTTGCAATTTGTTTATATCCTCATCCATAAATTCTACTATATGTCCTGTTTTAACATCAATAAGATGATCATGGTGACTTTCTCTTATTTCCTCATATCTGGCTTTGCCACCTTTAAAGTCATGCTTAGTTAATATTCCAGCTTCCTCAAAAATTTTCACAGTCCTATAAACAGTTGCGATACTTATCTTCGGATCAATCCTTGAAACCCTATTATATAATTCGTCAACATCAGGATGATCTGCTTCTCCGTAAGTTTGTTTAGACTCAGACATTACTCTTGCAATAACTCTTCTTTGATCCGTAAGCTTTATTCCTTTTGAAATACATTTATTTTCAATGGTATCTGACATTTTATTAATTTTTGTATATTGGTTTTATCATTCCCTTTATTAAAACTCCTTTTTGAAATAAGTCTAGTATTTTATTATAATTATTATTTTTTAATTGGGTATTATTAAAACCGTATAAATCAATATTATTTGCTAAGCACATTGCTTTGCATATAGCTAGTGATGATCTTATGCTTGTATAGTTACCGGGTCCATAATTCACAAAAATATTTGTAATTTGAGATAACATTACGTCATTTTTCTCCAAAAAATCAAAGATCAAATGGCTAAATTTACTAAAATTTTCTCTACTGTTTGAATATTCATTGGTGTAGGATTGGTCTTTCGTGATGATTTTCAAAAATATTTTATCTCTAGCTGCGTCTACTATTAAACTTTTCATATTTTTAACATTCTTAACAAATTCTATAGCAGATGAAAATACTTTCAAAGAATACGCTAATGATGCTGGTACATTATCTATAATGTATCATAGATTCGAAGAGAAGAAATATCCTTCAACAAATATTCAAATGAACATTTTTGAAGATCAAATTGAAATAATTAAGTTAAATGGTTTTAAATTTTACGATCCTAAAGATTTTATAAATGAAATAGATTTGATAAAGAAAAATAAGAAAATTTTGATAACAATCGATGATGCCTTTAAATCATTTTATAAACACGCGTGGCCTTATTTAAAAAAAAATAAAATTCCATTTATACTTTTTGTTTCTACGGAACCTGTAGGTAAAAAGGGATATATGAACTGGAAAGAGATAAAAGAAGTGGAAAAAGAGAAATTTGCCTATATTGGAAATCATTCACATAGTCATGATTATCTGGTTAACTACGACTTTGAAAATTTTAAAAAAGATATAGATAAGTCAATTGAAATTTTTAAAAATAATCTTGGATATAATCCTGAATATTTTTCTTATCCGTTTGGGGAATATAGTCTTGATCAAAAAAATTTTATTAAAGAAAAATTTAAAAATGCATTTGGACAACATTCAGGGGTTATAGATGTAAATAAAGATATATATGAATTACCAAGATTTCCAATAAATGAGAAATATGGCGATTTAGAAAGATTTGAATTTCTTATTAAATTAAATCCATTAGAATATAACAATATAACCTTAAAAGATAAACTGGTCTCATCAAAAAATAACCCACCAAAACTATCTATAATTTTCTTCGAGAAACAAAAAAATTTGGATAGGATAAACTGCTTTTCTAATGAAGGAGAGGATTGGAATAAAACCTCAACTAATTTAATTGATAACAAGTTAATTATAAATTTTAATGATAAGTTTAAATTTAGAAGGGGAAGAATAAATTGCTCTATGAAAGATGAAATTGGCTGGAGATGGTTGGGCTTACAATTTACAATTAAATAAATTAAATATTATTTTTTTGTTCTTTACTTAAAGGTAAAATTTTTGCTTTATCAAAATCTTTAAGTTTGTTCTGATCTATAATTTTTTTTAGAGTTTTAATGTACTCATCACCATTTTGAGCATAATCTGTTAGATAATTTGACAATTCATAGCTATCTAAAGTTTCGTCGTTGTCTCGTTGTATAGCTCTCGCTTTTCTAAAATCTTTATAACTAGCATGTGTGTTCAAATTTCTTTGATAGGCTCTAACCGAAGCTTTTAATACACTAAATGTTGCGACTTTATGTTTTTCTTCTTTACTAGCTGCTGCTGGTTTGATTCCTTGACCAGAATATGTCCATTGTCCAAACAATGCGTTTCCCTCTATTGCAAATCTTGAAGTGCCCCAACCAGTTTCCTTTGCCGCTTGTGCTATTGCGAGTGAAACAGGTATTTCATCCATTCGTATCTTAAGGGTAGATAAATCTTTATTCACAACTCCATATTGTTTAAATTTTTTATTCAACCAATCTCTTTCTGCTTTTGTGTTGCTGTTTTTGTTTAACACTTTAAACAACATCCCCCTATCAATTCTTATTCTATTGTTTTCGCTTAAAATTAAAGGTAATACTATTTTTATAAACAGATCTTTTCTTTTTTTCGAACTTTCAATACTTTTTATCTCCCCGGGAAGCATTCCAACTTCAAATGGTTTAACAATGTGGTTTTTTCTTACAATACTTAACTTATACTCTTCATCCTCGAACATCTGGTTTAAAGTTGATGCTTCAATTCTTACTGTTTTAGGAGGTCCGTCATTAAACTCTACATCTTCATATAAATACCTTTGATCCAGATCATCATCCATTGATTTTTCTGTAATCAAGGATTCTCCGGACAGAACTTTATCCAAATATTTTTTTGAATAGTTTTCTATAACTTTAGGTTTTTTTAATTCACTAGTTAAAATTTTTGTGGTTGTTGGTAAAGAAAAAAATATTCCAATTACAATTAATCCAAATAAAGATGTAATGTAAATATTTTTATATTTCTCGAAATTTTTTTTTTTTTGTTTAGAAACATTAAATCCTTTTTTTAACAGAATTTTTTTTAAATCTGAGATTCTCATTTGCTTACTTGTTTTTAACATATTTGTAATTAATTATCTTTAAATTGATATAACTTCTTTTACCTCTGGAATATAGTGAGTTAAAAGGTTTTCTACTCCTCTTTTTAACGTTAAAGTTGAGCTAGGGCATCCTGAACAACTTCCTTTCAATTTCACGGTTACCACTCCATCTTTGAAGCCACTTAACACTATATCACCACCGTCTCTTGAAACGGCAGGACGAATTTTGCTTTCTAAAATATCTACAATCTTTTTTTCTATTTCAGAAAAATTATTGTTTTCAATTATATTTTTTTCGGCACTTATAATGCTGTCGTTACCCTGAGAATAAAAATCATTTATATATGAGATCACGATGTGTTTTATATCATTCCAATCAATATCATTTTTTTTATTTACTGATAAGAAATCCTCATAAAGAAATATTCCTCTTACGCCATTTATAGATAAAAGGTTATGAACCAATTTATTTTCTGTGTCTTTTTTATCTAATATTTCAACTGGTCCACATTCCGATACTTTTCGGCCAGGAATGAACTTTAGAGAATTAGGATTTGGGGTAACTTCTGTTTGCACGAACATAAGTACTATATAAACATAAATATTTAAATTTAAAGGGATTTTTTTAAAAACCTAATATTTTTTTGATCTCTTTTACTTTTTTTGATGAAATATCATTTGCTTTTTCTGAACCCTCTTTAAGAATTTTATCGATAAATTCATTCTCATTTTTTAATTTATTGATTTCCTCAGAAATAGGATAAATTTTTTCAACAACTAATTCGGAAAGTTTACTCTTAAATTCAGAGAAATTTTTACCTGCGAAATCCTTTAGTGTTGAATTAATTTCTTTATTACTAAGAGATGAATAAATATTCAATAAGTTTCTTACTTCATGTCTTTTTTCTAAATCTTTTTCAGTTTCTGGTAAAACCTGTGTGTCCGTTTTTGCTTTTTTTATTTTATTGTAAATTTCATCTTTAGTATCATTTAAATTTATTCTACTAATATCAGAGGGATCTGATTTACTCATTTTCTTTGTTCCATCTTTTAAGCTCATTATCCTTGCAAAACTTTTTTGTATTATCGGCTCTGGAACTTTGAGAAAATTAGGAGAACTATAATCGGAATTAAATTTTTGTGCTATATCTCTTGCAAGTTCTAAGTGTTGTTTTTGATCTTCACCCACAGGAACATGCGTGGAGTCGTAGAGCAAGATATCGGCTGCCATTAAAACTGGGTAAACATATAATCCTATGCTAGCTTTTTCTTTATCCTTACCTGCTTTTTCTTTAAATTGGGTCATCCTATTTAACCATCCCATTTTGGCAATACATCCTAAAATCCACGAACCTTCTGAATGAGCTGATGAAGATGACTGCTGAAATATAATACTTTTTCTATAATCAAGTCCACTTGCAATGAAAGCAGCAGTTGTCTCTTTAATATTCATATTAAGGATTTTTGGGTCTTGCTTAACTGTAATCGCATGTAAATCGACTACACAGTAAATACAATCAGTATTTTCTTTATTTTGGAATTCAACGAAATTTTTTATGGCTCCAAGATAATTACCAATATGGAGATTACCCGTGGGCTGCACACCTGAAAAAATTTTTTTAACCATAATCAATACTTTAATTTAATATCAGAAAATTTAAATGCTTTTATGGATATTGATAAAAATATATACAAAATAAAAGTTAATATTACCATAGTTATGATTGATACAAGTTTATAAGAGCTATCATAATCTATATATTGATTAAATTTATTAATTAAAAAATAAAAAAAGTAAGAGGATAAAATACTAGAACATGTAATTTTTAATATAGAAAATAAATTATCTTTTCCTAAATTCAAATAACTATTAAAATTCAAATAAATAAATAATAGAAGAGCATTTAACCAAGAGGAAATTGATGTTGCAATAGGAATTATAATGAAACCTATTTCTTTAAAGAAGAGAATGCTAATTAAAATATTTATAATTACTGAAGTTAAGGAAAAGTAAAAAGGTATTTTGGTATTATGTCTAGCAAATAAGAATGCAGAAAATATTTTAATTATTGAAAAAGCAGGGAGACCTAATGCAAAATAAAAAAGTGCATCAGCAGAATTTTTTACACCTAAAGAGTCAAAAGACCCGTAGCCAAATAAACTAGACATTATTTCCTCTGATGCTATTAATAAAGCGAACATAGCCGGTAAACTCAAAAATATACTTAATTCAAAAGATTTATTTTGAATAAGATTTATTTTGTTCTTATTTTTTTTTTGTATATGTGTACTTAATCTAGGGAGTAAAACTGTCCCGATTGCAATACCCGCAATAGCTAGATTTATCTGATAAATCCTGTCTGCATAATATAAATAAGATACAGCATTGGCTTGAAATGACGCTATTATAGTTCCTACAAGGATATTAATTTGAGTAACTCCAGATGAAAATATACTTGGAAAAAATTTATTTAAGAAAGATTTTATTTTTTTTGAAATTTTAAAATAGAACCTTATTCTTAATGCAATAAAATTTTTGACATAATAGTATAACAATAATAATTGCGCTAAACCTGCTAAGGCTACCCCATAAGAGAGATATATAACTAACTTATCGTTTTCGTATTTTAAAAAAACTAAAATAAAAATTAAGAATACGTTTAATATTATAGGTGCTGCTGCAGCAACTCCAAATTTATTATGTGAATTTAGAATGGCTGAAAAAAAAGACGCTAAACTTATAAAAAATAGAAATGGAAAAGTTATTCTGGTAAGTAAAATTGTAAGCTCAAGCTTATCACTATTTTCTGAAAATCCAGGAGCTATTATATAAATAAAGAAAGGCATTAATAGCTCAATTATAAATGTGACTACAAAAAGACCTACAATTAGAAGGTTAAATACGTTATTAGAAAAATGTTCAGAATTTTTTTTTGATCTAACCAACTCGGATGTATAACTTGGAACAAATGCAGCATTAAATGTCCCTTCAGAAAATAACCTCCTAAATGTGTTCGGTATCCTAAATGCTACAAAAAAAGCGTCCGTAATTGGACCAGATCCTAGATTAATTGCTATAAGTAAATCTCTAAGATATCCAAGTAACCTGCTTAATATAGTATAAAAACTAAACGTGCCAGTTGACTTAATTAGATTCATAAATCATATTAGTATTCTGTATTTCTTTTATACTTTATAAAAATAAATGAAAAAAAAAAAAATTGAGCATTATTCAGATAAAGAAGCATTAGATTTTCATAATAGTAATAAATCTGGCAAGATTGAGATAATATCTTCAAAACCCATGACTACTAAGAGAGATCTGGCATTAGCTTATTCTCCTGGCGTAGCTGCACCAGTTAAAGCAATATCTGATAATCCAGATCTTGCATATGATTATACAACAAAGGGAAATCTTGTTGCTGTAATTAGTAATGGGTCGGCTATTTTAGGTTTAGGTAATCTTGGTGCTATAGCATCAAAACCAGTTATGGAAGGAAAAGCTGTTCTTTTTAAGAGATTTGCAGATATAGATGCTATAGATTTAGAAATAGATTCAAATGACTCGAATGAAATAATAAATTCAATTAAAAATTTTTCAAAAAGTTTTGGTGGAATAAATTTAGAAGACATTGCTGCGCCCCAATGTTTTGTAATAGAAAATAAGCTAAAAAAAATTTTAGATATTCCTGTTTTTCATGATGATCAGCATGGGACCGCAATAATTACTTATGCAGCTTTAATGAATGCACTTGATATTTCAAAAAAAGATAAAACCAAGATTAAAATTGTAGTAAATGGAGCAGGGGCATCTGCTATGGCATGTACAAATTTATTACTTAAATCTGGGGTAAAAAAATCAAATATAATTATGTTAGATAGCAAAGGAGTAATTAGTAAAAATAGAAAAAATTTGAATAAGTGGAAATCTTTTTATGCTTCAAATACAAAAGCAAAAAATTTAAAAGAATCTATAAAGGATGCTGATGTATTTTTGGGTCTTTCCTCAGCTGGTGTTTTAAGTAAGGACAATGTAAAAAGTATGGCTTCAAACCCAATTATTTTTGCTTGTGCTAATCCTGATCCCGAAATTACACCAGAAGAAATTGAGGAAGTTAGAGATGATGCAATAGTAGCAACAGGCAGGTCAGATTACCCAAATCAGGTCAACAATTTAATTGGTTTTCCTTACATTTTTAGAGGCGCATTGGACGTAAGAGCAAGAACTATTAATGATGAAATGAAACTTGCAGCTGCTAATGCAATCGCATCATTAGCTAGAGAAAGAGTGCCTGATGAAGTTGTTGCTGCTATGGGTGGAGATAGACCTAAATATGGAAAAGAATACATAATTCCATCGACCTTCGACCCAAGATTGATAAATGTAATACCGGTAGCAGTTGCAAAAGCTGCAATAAAAAGTGGGGTTGCTAGAAAAAAAATAGTAGACTTTGATCTTTATAGTGAACAACTTAAACAAAGATTAGATCCTTCAGTAACAATATTACAAGGTATCAATTCACAAATTAAAAAAACACAAAAAAGAGTAGTATTTGCAGATGGAGAAGATGAAAATACTCTAAAAGCTGCTATAGCATTTAAAAATAGTGGATTTGGTATTCCAATTTTAGTTGCAAAAGAAAAGGTTGTAAAAGGTCGTTTAAGGGAAATCGGATACAGCGAAAACTTTGATATTGAAATAATTAATTCAACAAAAAAAAAATTAAGAGATAAGTATTCAAAATATATTTTTGATAAATTGCACAGATCTCAAGGTTTGCTCGAGAGAGATTGTGACAGATTAGTAAGAAATGACAGAGTAATTTGGGGATCTTGTATGGTAGCATGTGGAGACGCTGATGCTATGGTGACAGGTAATACGAGAAGGTATGGTCAGTCCCTTCAAAAAATTACAAAGGTAGTACCTCCTAGACCAGGTGAAATAATGTTTGGGTTAAATATGGTAGTTAACAAAGGTAGGACTGTTTTTATTGGTGATACAAGCGTTCATGAATACCCATCTTCGAAAGAATTAGCCGATATCGCCATTTCGTCTGCAAGAGTTGTGCGTTTATTTGGTTTTACACCAAAAGTAGCATTTCTATCTCACTCGACTTTTGGTCAGCCAATGACGAGTAGAACTAAACACATAAGAGAGGCCGTTGAAATATTAAAGGATAGAAAAGTTGATTTTAAATTTGATGGAGATATGCAGCCCGATGTCGCTTTAGATGAAGATTATAAAGAGCTGTATCCAATGTCAGAAATTGTTGGAAATGCGAATGTTCTCATAATGCCAGGACAACATAGTGCTGCTATTTCTTACAAAATTATGAAGACTATGAGTAGTTCTAAAGTTATAGGTCCTTTGTTAATTGGTTTAGGAGCTGCGATAGAAATAGCACCTTTAAGATGTTCAACATCTGAGATACTAAATTTAGCATCTGTGGCTGCGTATTCTGCTGGTGTTATAAATTACGGGAAAAAAAATTAATCTTTTTTAATTCTTAAATCATCTACTAAGAGTATACTAGATATAACGTCTTTAACATCAAGAATTTGTTTTGCCTCAACAATTACTTCATTTTTTTCTTCGTTACTTTGCGCAATACCATAAACATAAATAACTTTTTTATGAGTATCTATATTATAATTTACCGCCTTAATTTTTTTATTAAAAATTATTGCTGTTCTCATTTGGGAAGTTATTAGTATATCTTTTGCTGATTGTTGAAAGTTAAATTTTTCTTTAATTTTTAAATCATTCTTAACTGATCTTGCTCCTTTAGTCTCCCATGCCAGCTTGGTTATCTTCAGTTTTTCTTCAGGTGTTTCTACTTTACCAGTAATAAATATTCTTCCGTCAAGAACTTTGGATTTAACATTTATTAAATAATTCTTATTCATGGTTAGAAGTCTTGCATCTAAACTTTTATCCATTATCGAGTCATCAATCTGTGTACCTAATGATCTTGGATCAAGCGCGATAGTAACCCCAGTTCCAAAAACACCAGTTGATGATGCGCCTATACAGCTAGAAAGAAATAAAAATAAAAATAGATTAATTAAAATTTTTATTCTTAATTTTAACACAATACTCATAAATTTTAGATTTAGAAACTTTATTTTTATCATTTAAAATTTTAACAATATTCTTAACACTTGTATTTTTAATCAATTTATTAATTATAATTTTATCTGATTCGGAAAGAAATTTTGACTTATTTTTAAAATTTTGTTTCTCAGAAACCACAACGGTAATTTCACCCTTTAAGTTAGTATCAAAATTTTTTAGATTATCAATATCGTATCGAATAAGCTCCTCGTAAAATTTTGTCAATTCTTTACAGAAAACAATTTTTCTTCCTTTAAAATACACTTTCAATAAATTTACAATCTTATTTAATTTTTTTGAAGATACGAAAAAAACTATTGAGCATTCGAAATTAGATAAAGTTAAAAACTGTTTCTCAACTTGCGAAAGTTTGTCAGGAAGGAAACCTTGAAAAAAAAAATTATTGGAAAAATTACTTATAGATATAGCAGTTGTAACTGACGATACTCCTGGTATTGGTGTAATTTTTGTTTTATTTTTTATACATTCATCGAGCAAATATTTACCGGGATCTGAAATTAAAGGAGTACCTGCGTCAGAAATTAGAGAGATAATATTATTTCCAAGTATTATTTCCTTATATTTCTCCAAATTTTTTTTTTCATTAAATTTGTAATTAGATATCAATTTTGACTTTATGCCATAATGGTTTAATAATTTTTTTGCAATTCTCGTGTCCTCACAAAATATATAATCTGATTTTTTTAGTACATCAATTGCTCTTAGTGTTATGTCTTTAAGATTTCCAATTGGTGTTGAAACTATATATAATCCTGTTTCAATCTTATTTTTGTCAAGTTCTGAGTACATAATTATGGTCAATAATATAATAAAATAAAAATGAAAACTTTAATTAAAATATTCTACTTTTATCTAACATCAATTTTATTATTAACACCAGCTTTGTCTACAGAAAGAGTTAAAATTGGTTTGATAGTTCCATTAACCGGTGAATACAAAGAGATAGGTTTATCAATTTTAAATTCTACAAGAATGGCTTTGAATTCAATTAACTCTTCAAAAATAGAGCTACTACCTAGAGATACAAAATCAGATCCCAAAGTTACTTTAAAAGTTTCTAAAGATCTTTTTGAAAATCATGGTGTGAGAATTATTATTGGACCCCTATTTAATGAAAACAATATTTACCTTAATAAATTACCTGATATTACTTTTTTATCGCTTTCAAACAAGTTACAAAATATTCCAGCTAATGTTATTAGTGCTGGTGTAAATGCATATTCTCAAATTAAGACTATAAAAAAATTTTTAGAGTCTGAGGATCTCAAGAAAACAATTTTTTTGATTCCTAATACTAGTTTTAAGGATGAAATTGAGAATGCAATAGATAAAACAAATATAAAAATAAAAAATAAATATATTTATGATACAGAACCAACTTTGCTAACTTCACAAATTGAGCAAATAACTAAATATAAACAAAGAAAGCAAAACTTAATAGATGAAATAAAAAGAGTTGAAAATTCGAGCGATGATAATAAAGAAAAGATAGTAGATAAATTAAAAATGAAAGACACAATAGGAGGTATAAATTTCGACTCAGTAGTTATTGCAGATTTTGATCAGAACTTAAAAAGTGTAGCAACATCTCTTCTTTATACGGATATATCTTCAGAAAGAATAAAGTACATATGTTTAAATCAATGGTTTGATAAAACTTTATTAAAAGAAACATCTTTACAGCCTATATATTTTCCCTCAATAAACAAAAAAAATTATGAGAGTTTTGTAATTGATTATAAAAAAAATTTAATAATGAGCCAAATCAGATTTCTTTTTTAAGCTACGATTTAATGGGTTTAATATACTACCTGATGTATAAAAATAATTTTGAATACAATAATAATATGTTTTACGAAAATAATAAGTTTAAAGGTAAAATAGGAATTTTCGAGATTAATAAAAATGTAATAACTCATGAAATGAGTTTTTACGCTGTTCAAAGCGAAAAGTTTAAAAAAATTTTTTAATTTTTTTATATGCTATTGCTCTATGATCGATTTTAGATTTTTTTTTTATCGACATTTGACCAAAAGTAATTCTTTTTCCCTCGGGGATAAATATAGGGTCATATCCAAAACCATTTTTTCCTTTTCTTTTATTAGAAATATTTCCCTTAATTGTGCCCATCGATTGAATTGGTTTTTTTTTTAAACCATAAATTGTTAAAGCACATATGAATCTAGCTTTAATTTTTTTTTTTTTCCAGTTTTTATCTTTTTTAGATAGTTCTTTATAAATTTTTGAAATTGCAATGTTGAAATTGTTTTTTTTACCTGCCCACCTTGCTGAATAAATTCCAGGTTGATTATTTAAAATATTTATTTCAAGGCCCGAGTCATCAGAAATACAAATTTTCTTAGTTTTTTTTGAAAAAAATTTTGCTTTGATCATAGAATTTTCAAGAAATGTTCTTCCATTTTCCCTAGGGCTTTTTAAACCAAAATCAAAAGGTGAATAAATAATATAATTTTTGGGTAATAAATCCTTTATTTCCCTTAGTTTTCCCTTATTATTTGTACCTACTATAATTTCATTATTTTTTTTTTTTAACATCTGGAATTTTCAAATTTTCATACCATATAGAAATATATGGAAAAAGAAAAAAATAATGATCTTGTAGAAGACCAAAATAAAGATGAATTAGACTCAGCTGAAAGTGGAAATGATATAGATAGCCCTGAGGATGTAAATAAATCTAGTCATGATAACTCATTAAGTTTAGAAGATGAAATTTTAATCCTTAAGGATAAATTAGCAAGATCTTATGCTGAATTGGAGAACCAAAGAAGGAGATATGAAAAAGAAAAAGATGATGCTTTTGAATATGGAGGCTTTTCTTTTGCAAAAGAAACTTTAAACCTTTTGGATAATTTAGAAAGATCAAAAAATTCTCTTGAAAATGACGAAACTTTAAAAAATACTAATGCTTTAAAAAAATTAATTGAACATATTGACATAATAAACAATGATATGATTTCAATATTTAAAAAAAATAATATTAATTCAATTGAGGCAATCGACAAAAAGTTAGATCCAAATCTTCACCAAGCAATGTTGGAAATCGAAGATAGCTCAAAAGATCCTGGTACGATTGTTCAGGAAATTCAAAAAGGTTTTACGATGAAAGATAGATTATTAAGACCGTCCTTGGTTGCGGTATCAAAGAAAATTGAAAAAAAAAGTGAAAAGGGTGAGAAAAACGAGGAAAATAAGGAAAAAATCGATGAAAATTAATCTTTAAGATAGGTTGTAGTTAAAGAAATAACACTTATATGAATTCTACAGATAAATTAATATGAGCAAAGTAATTGGTATAGATTTAGGAACTACAAACTCTTGTGTTGCTATTATGGAGGGTACTCAGGCTAAAGTTTTAGAAAATGCCGAAGGTGCAAGGACAACTCCGTCAGTTGTAGCTTTTACAGAAAATGATGAAAAATTAATTGGTCAACCTGCTAAAAGACAGGCAGTAACAAACCCAGAAAACACAATTTTTGCAGTAAAAAGATTGATTGGAAGAAATTTTGAAGATCCCTTAGTAAAAAAAGATATAGAGACTGCTCCTTTTAAAATAGTAAATAGTGATAAAGGTGACGCTTGGATTGAAGCAAAAGGTCAAAAATATTCACCATCTCAAATATCCGCGTTTACGCTTCAAAAAATGAAAGAGACTGCAGAGAAATATTTAGGTTCTGAGGTTAAACAAGCTGTTATAACTGTACCGGCTTATTTCAATGATGCTCAAAGACAGGCTACTAAAGATGCAGGAAAAATTGCAGGTTTAGAAGTTTTAAGGATTATAAATGAGCCAACTGCAGCTTCGCTAGCATATGGTTTAGACAAAAAAGCAAATAAAAAAATTGCAGTATATGATCTAGGTGGTGGTACATTTGACGTGTCTATATTAGAACTTGGAGACGGTGTTTTTGAGGTAAAATCAACAAATGGGGATACATTCCTTGGTGGTGAAGATTTTGATAATACTATAGTTGATTACTTGCTAGCTGAGTTCAAAAAAGATAATGGAATAGATCTAAAATCAGATAAACTTGCTTTACAAAGATTAAAAGAAGCT
>MDTG01394099.1_pt1 | contig 49075 bp, 25 predicted proteins | sample 811421 | NCBI WGS metagenome assembly MDTG01 (sample SAMN05326645, study PRJNA326480) | marine metagenome | isolation source: seawater | place: Pacific Ocean: South East | collected 2011 | reverse complement strand
GGCGTCGAGCCCTCGCCGGGGGCCGCCCACAGCGAGGCGAGGCCGATCACGAGCAGGAAGCCCGCCGCGCCCGCCACCCACAAGCCCGGCGCCCGCCGCGCCTCGCCCGCGAGCGTGCGCTCGACCTCGAGCAGGCTCGGGCGGCGGGCGGGGTCCTTGGCCAGCAGCCGCGCCGCGAGGGACTCGAGCTCGGCGGGGACCTCGGGGCGCAGCTCGCGCAGAGGGCGCGGACGCTGGTTGCAGATCACGGCCAGGGCCTCGGCCAGGTTCGACATGCCGCGCAGGTCGAGGGGCGGCTGGCCGCTCAGCATCACGTAGAGCAGGCCGCCCAGGCCGTAGAGGTCGAGCGCGGGGTCGTCGCTGGAGCCGATCCGGGCCTGCTCGGGCGACATGAACTGCGGCGTGCCGAGGAGCATGTCGGCGCTGGTCAGGCGCAGGGTGTCCGGGTTGAGGCTGACCGCGAGCCCGAAGTCGATCAGGGCGGCCGAGCCGTCCGCGCGGAAGAGCACGTTGTCCGGCTTGAGGTCGCGGTGCACGACCCCGCGCCCGTGCGCGTGGCGGAGCGCCCGCGCCACCTCGATCCCCACCCGGCGCGCCTCCGCCAGCGGGAGCGGGCCCTCCCGCAGGCGCTCGTGGAGGGAGCCTCCCTCGCACAGCTCGACGACCAGGTAGGGCTGCTCTCCCTCGAGGTCGCCGCCGATCACGTGCTGGATCCCGACGTGCCGCAGGCGCGCGCCTAGCTCCGCCTCGCGCGCGAAGCGCTGGCGCGCCTGCTCGAGCCGGTCGCCGCGCGGGGTGAGGATCGTCTTGAGCGCCAGGCGCCGCCCCTGCTCGTCCTCGACCTCGAACACGGCGCCCATTCCGCCCGCGCCCAGCCGGCGCACGACCCGGTAGGGGCCGATTCGGTCCGCGGCCCGCGCGGGCTCGGGCTCGGGGTCGAAGGCGGCGGGGTCGGGCGCCGGAATCCAGCGCAGGGGGCCGGCTTCGCTCTCGGGCCCCAGCTCGCTCGTGCGCTGGAGCTCGAGCTCCTGCGTCTCGCCCGCCAGGGGGGCGAGCCCCCGCGCGGCGCGGGCGCGCTGCAGCGCGTGGCGCAGCGGCGCCGCCGCGACCCAGGTGGGCTGCTCGAGCTCGGCCAGGGCGCGCTCCTGCTCGACCACGCTGGCGGCCGAGACCGCCGCCTCGATCTCCGCCACGTGGATCGCCGAGCCGCTGCTCAAGCGCTGGGCCAGGGTCGCGAGCTCGGGGATCAAGGTGAGACGCCGTCGAGGTAGAGGGAGGGGGCCATGGCCTTCACTCTAGGGCCCTCTAGGGCCAGGGGGCGCCGCGCTCCTTCTCGCCGCGCAGGTAGGGCTCGAAGAAGTCGAGCACCTGCTTCCGCGCGGGGCTGTGGGCCAGCTCGGGGATCAGGGTCCGCTTGACCCGCGTCAAGCCAGCGCGCTTCAGGGCGGCCATGGCGGCGTCGGTCTGAGGTTCGATCCCGGGGCTCCCCTGCTTGCCGTGGGTCCACTCGCGGTGGGGGTCCCTGCCGCCGGTGATCACGTGGATCGGCAGCGCGCAGGCCTCGGGCGAGCGCTCGCCCGCCGCCCAGCCCGGGCGCGAGAAGTTCGCGCAGGCGGGCGCCGCGGCGAGCAGTCGCTCGGGGCGCTTGAAGACCATTTGGTAGGTCAGGTTCCCGCCCCCCGAGAAGCCCGTAATGCAGACCTGGGCGGCCGCGCCGAAGTCCGCGCGCAGCTCCTCGAGCACGGCCTCGAGGCCGGCGAGGTCGAAGGCGTGCCGGTCCTGCTCGGCCTTGGCGATCGTGGCCTCGTCGTACCAGCGGAGATACTTCTCCTTCATCTTGCCTTGGATCGCGTTGGTGTTCGCGAAGCCGCAGGGGGCCACGACCACGCAGGGGAGCTTCCGCTTGCGGACCAGGTTGGCGAAGGCCTTGGCGGTACCCTGGAAGCCGGAGCCCGCGCCGTCGACGGTCACCAGCACCGGCCAGGGCGTCTTGGCCCCCGGCGCGTAGTCGTCCGGCAAGGCCAGGTAGTAGCGCATCGGGTGGCCCTTGGCCTGGCGCAGCACGACCTTGCCCACGCCGCCGAGGAGCTCGAGCTGGGCGAGCGCCTCGCGGACCTCTGCGGGCGGATCGAGGGCGAGGGCCTCGCGCGCCGCCTCGCCGACGGCCTCGCGGGCGCCCGCCTGCCAGGCCGCCTGGAGCGCTGGCGCCAGCGCCTGCCAGCGCTCGGGGGTCGGCGCGAGGCGCAGGGCCTCCCAGACGTAGACCCCGCGCCGCGCGGGCGGGACTCCCTTGGCCTCGCCCAGTCGCTCGTAGAGCTTGGCCGCCTTGCCCTTGGTCTTGTCCTCCTGCTTGGCGAAGGAGGCCTGCGCGGAGCCGCGCGGCTCGCCCGAGATCTGGCGGCAGGCCTGCGCGTAGGCCTGCACCGGCGTCGCCTTGGGCCCGACCGCTCGCCGCGCCTCCGCCAGGCAGGAGAGCGCCTGCTCGCGCAGCTTCGCCTTGAGCGCGCGCTTGCCCAGCTTGAGCCACAGCGCCGCGACCCGCTCGCGCTGCTTGCGCTCGGCGGCGGGGAGCTCGTCGGCGGCCAGGGGCAGCGCCAGGGCCAGCAGGAGCAGGGGGACCAGGGGTCTCAGCTTGAACATGGCGCGGATGGTAAATCCTGGCGCTGGACGGCGGGCACCCGCTGCCTGGCTGAATTAGGATCTGCGGCCCTCGTCGCAGGCGTTGTGCCTTGCCGGGGAGTCGCGGCCGAGAGCGCCGCAGGAAGGGGTTACTCGTGAGGACTTTGATGTGCGCGGCTCTGGTGGTCGCGCTGGCTGGCGCGGCCTGCGCCGACGACGCGGCGGACGCCGGCAAGAAGGCGCTGGCCGACGTGGCGAGTAAGGAGGCCCGCCTCCTCGGTCGCACGACCATGGGCTTCTACTTCGGGACCAAGCGCATCGGCGGGATCGACATGAACGTCGAGAAGGCCCCTGCCGGGAGCGGCGCGGCCTACAAGCAGACCGTGGTCATGACCTTCGCCTTCGGTCCCCAGAAGAGCAAGAACACGGTCGAGCTGCTGGTGGACGCCAAGCTGGCGCTGGTCTACTCCAAGAAGACCGAGGTCGAGGAGAAGGGCGAGACCAAGACCACCACGATCAAGGAGACCAAGCTCGAGGGCGACAAGTACGTGCGCACCGTCACCGTGGACGGCGGCGAGCCGACCACCATGGAGGCTCCGGCCGAGGGCGGCGACTACGAGGAGTGCCTGACCATGGTCACCCAGATCGTGGGCACCACCCCCGGCAAGTTCTCCTTCAAGGGAATCAAGTGGCCCAAGTCGCCCGAGGACGGCGAGCCGAGCTGGCAGGAGCTCACGATCGAGGTCGGCGCCGCGGCGGACCACGATCACCGCGGGAAGTCGGTCAAGGCGCACGTCTCGAAGGGCAGCAAGGGCGGCAAGGAGCCCATGAAGCTGATCGTGAGCGCCGAGGGCAAGCTGCTCGAGATGGCGCCCGATGGCGCCCCGGTGCGCATGATCGCGGGCACGGCCGAGGAGGCCGGCGCTGACCTGCCCAAGCCCGCGGGCTCGGGCGAGGCCAGGCCGGCGGCCGGCAACGGGGCACAGACCCCCATGGCGGCGGTCGAGATCTACTTCAAGGTCCTCTCGTCGCAGCTCAAGATCGACGACATGGACCGGGTCATGGACTGGGAGCACATGTTCAACAAGGAGGCCAAGGAGAACCCCGAGGTCGCCGAGATGGGCGTCGACCAGTGGGCCAGCATCGTCAAGAGCCAGATCGCCAAGGCCTTGCCGGCGATCCCCGCCGAGCAGGCCAACCTGGTCCTGACCATGCTCAAGGCCAAGGAGAACGGCGACACGGCCGAGGTCGAGCTGCCCGGCCAGGCCAAGAAGTTCACGCTCGTCAAGACGGCGGACGGCTGGAAGATCCGCGACTTCCCCAAGTAGGGCGCAAGAATCGCGAGTCGAGCGAGAGCGGGGAACCCGAGGGTTTCCCGCTCTCTTCCATTAGGAGAAGTGCATGAGTGACTCGAAGGCTCCCCCGCGCGGCCGTCGGCTGCGCGTCGCCTGCCTGGGGCTCGTGCTCCTGATCGTCGCCCTGGCCGCGGGGGTGCGACTCGTCGTCCCGGGCCACGTCGAGGCTCGCCGCAACGGGGTGCGCGTCCCGGGCCCCTACCCGGTGGCCTCGCCGGCCAGCGCGCTGCACAACAAGCTGCGGGTGGCGGACATGCACGCCGACACCCTGCTCTGGGAGCGCGACCTGCTCGTCCAAGCGGAGCGCGGCCACGTCGACCTGCCGCGCCTCCAGCAGGCCAACGTGGCGCTGCAGTGCTTCACGATCGTGACCAAGAGCCCCTACGGGCAGAACGTGTCGCACAACTCGGCCGAGACCCTCGACAACATCACGCTCCTGGCCCTGGCCCAGGGCTGGCCGCCGGCCACCTGGACCAGCCTGCTCGAGCGCGCGCTCTATCAGAGCCGCAAGCTGCACGACGCCGCCGCGCGCTCGGGCGGCGCCCTGCGGGTCGTGCGCTGGCGCGAGGACCTGAGCGAGCTCCTCGCTGCGCGCGCCGAAGGCAGCCCCGTCGTGGGCGGGCTGCTCGGGATCGAGGGCGCGCACTGCCTCGAGGGTCGGCTCGACGCGGTCGACGCGCTCTACGAGGCGGGCGTCCGCATGATCGGGCCGACCCACTTCTTCGACAACGAGGTCGGCGGCTCCGCCCACGGCGAAGCGCAGGGCGGGCTCTCCCCCTTCGGGGTCGAGGTCGTGGCCCGCCTGGACGAGCTGGGGATCCTGATCGACCTGGCGCACTCGAGCCCCGCCGTGATCGAGGACGTGCTGAAGCTGGGCAAGCGCCCGCCCCTGGTCTCGCACACCGGCCTGCGCGGCGTGGTCGAGAGCCCGCGCAACCTGAGCGACGAGCAAGCCAAGGCGATCGCGGCCAAGGGCGGCGTGATCGGGGTCGGGTTCTGGAAGACCGCGACCGGCGGCGAGGACCTGGCCGCGATCGTGCGCTCGATCCGCTACCTGATCGACCTGGTCGGGGTCGAGCACGTCGCGCTGGGCTCCGACTTCGACGGCTCGGTCACGACCCCCTTCGACGTGCGCGGCCTGCCGCTCGTGACCGAGGCCCTGCTGAAGGCCGGCCTGAGCGAAGAGGAGGTCGCGGGGGTCATGGGCGAGAACCTGCTGCGCGTGCTCGGCGAGCAGCTGCCCCAGCGTCTCAAGTAGCTCGCTAGGGGCCGAGGAGCGCCGCGCGGAGCTCGTTGCACACGGCCCAGCGCAAGTCCTCGTCGACGTCTGCGGTTGTCGGCGTGTATCCGTCTTGCTCGTTCTCTCGCCGGAGCGCGTCCCGCGCGGCCTGTAGCGAGGCTCCGAGCGCCCAACGTGGAGCTGGCCCCTCCCGGCTGGCCAACCACGCTTCGCTTGCCTCCAGCGCCTCCCACAGCTCCTCGTCGCCAGGTCCAGACGTCTCGCGGAGGACGTGGCGGCAGATCGCCACGCCCGTCTCAACGGCCCGCTCCTCCCCCCAGCGCTCCAGGGTCGCCAGCCAGGCTTCGAGGCTCACCGGCTCGTAGATCGGGTACGCGATCCGGGCGGGTCCGTAGTCGAGCTGGCTCAGGAGTTCGACGGTGTCCTCCGAGTGCTTCGCTCTGAGCTCCTCCAGGGCCTCGAGGTCCCCGGTCAGCTCGTGAAAGCTCTTTGCTGAGGGGGTCGCCCCTTCGAGCGCCCAAGCCAGGAGCTCTCGCCGGACTCCACGGCGCACCGGCTCTTCACGGGCCAACGCGCTGGCGGCTGCGAGCGCGGTCTCCTCGATACACCAGGTGGCATAGGGCAAGTGCCTGTGTTCGCCGACCCTCGCTAGGGAGCTCGAGATCCGGTCGGAGGGACCCAGAGCATCGCCGTGGACCACAAAGGCCCTGACGCCGAGCAGGTGACCTTCGTCTGGGCAGGCCAGCCACACCTCGATCCGCCGCAGCAGGTCGCCCAGCGCGTCACGCGAGCCGTCGTCGGGGAGGGCTGGGAGACATGCCCTCGCCGCGGCGAGGCCTGCGCGAACCGAGACCTCGCGACCCCAGAGGCAGATCGCTTGGACCCAAACCGAGAACGGAGACAGCTCGGGGAGCACCACGGATCCCCAGCCGCCTGCTGTGGCTCCCGGCCCAAGCCCCAAGAGCTCCAGGAGCAAGGTGGCAGCCTCGTAGTCCTGGGAAGCCTGGCGCCAGTCGTGGATCCAGCGAGCTTGGGCAGCGAAGCGATCTCCCCAACCCTGGGCTTCGAGCCACTGCGGGACGTCGTCCTCGGCAGGTGCCTGCACGTCGAGCACCGCGCAAGCGGCGGGGTGGCCCAGGAGCGCGCAGAGCTGGAGCTTCGTGGCGCTCAGGTCGCCGAGTCGAAGTCGCTCCTGGAGGTAGGAGACCTCGTCGGCGAGGGCACCGCTCGCTCGCCAACGCCGCTCGTAGTCACGCAATCGCTCGTCGCCCACGGCCCGATCATAGGGACCCAGGTGAAGGAGCTAACCCTTGCTGATCGCGTAGCGGTTGCGGGCCGGGTCGATCCGCGGGAAGCGGGTCTGCCAGGTGCGCAGGCCCTTGACCGCGTCGAAGTGGTAGTCGCCGACCTCCTTGGTCCGCCGCTCGGTCAGCTCGAAGCGCTTCTTGACCAGGTTGAGCAGCTCGGGCGCGCCCGAGCGCTTGCGCGGGTCGGGCTCGAGGCCGGCGCGCAGGATCTCGAGGACCTCCTCGTAGCCCTGGTCGAGCGCGCGCTCGAGCTGGCGGGCGTCGACGGGGTCGACGCTCTCGTGCTTGAGCGCGATCAGCTCGAGCAGGAGGTCCTGGCCCTTGAGCTTGTAGAGGCCGCGGTGCTCGTAGGCGCGTCGGCCAGTGAGCATCTCGTAGAGGCTGAGGGTCAAGGCGTAGACGTCGGTCTTGTCCGAGTAGGTCGCCTCGACCTGCTCGCCGTCGAGGGAGGGGATCGACTCGGGCGGGAGGTAGACCGGCGTCCCGATCAGCGAGTTCAGCTTGCCTTGGACCGCGTCGACCTCGGCGCGGTCCATGGCCACGCCCATGTCCATGAACACCGGCTCGTAGGCCCCGGTCGCGATTCGGCGCAGGTACTCCTCTTCGCCGACCTCGCCCTGGGCGTTGGACATGCGGAGCATGATGTTGTCGGGCTTGATATCGAACAGGTAGAGCGAGCGCTCGCCGTAGTGGATCGATTGCAGGACCTCGAGCAGGTGCGCGTAGATATCGATCGCGGTGGCGACGTCGACGCGCGTCCCCTTGAAGCGCTGGCCCGGGTGGGGGTGCAGCTTCTCGAGCACGAGGTAGAGCGAGTCGTTGGCGGTGCCCGAGTCGAGCAGCTTCACGATCCCGCGGTCGGGCTTGCTGTAGATCTGCTTCTCGCGCTCGAGGGCCTCGTTGGCGCCGCCGCGGGCGATCTTGAGCACCGCGCGCTCGACGGGGCGGGAGAAGCCGGGGAACTCCTGGCTGCCCTGAATGTCGACCTCGAACACGTAGCCCTGTCCGCCGCGGCCGATCATTTTCTGGACCAGGTAGACGCGCGACATGTCGTCGGAGGGGAGCATCTCCGCCTCGAGGTTCATGTCGGGCTCGTCGGGGTAGTCCTCCTCGGCCTGCATCGCGGCGAGCTGCTGCTCGAGCAGGGCCTTGCCGGCGGCGCTCGGGCTGGAGCGCTCGACGTAGCGGCGCACGCGCTCGGTGTCGCGGGCGGTCTTCTGGGGGCGCTCGTCGAGGAGCGGGCGAGGCACCCGGCCCGAGTCGCTCGTCGGCGGGACGCGCCCCGAGCTCGGGCGCGGGACCCGGCCCGAGTCGCTGGGCCGCGCCACCCGGCCCGAGTCGCTCGGGCGCTGGACTCCGCGCCGTGAATCGGGCCGCGCTCGCCGGCCCGACTGGACGCGGACCAGCTCGCGCAGGCGCGCGCCGTACTGGGCGAGGAAGTGCCGGTAAGGGTCGTCGCCGGGCTCGAGGTCGTCGAGGAGCGCCAGGAGATCCTGGCCGGTCCACACCGCGTGGGTCTTGCAGGCCTGCGGTCCGATCGCGGCGGGCAGGAGCTGGACGCCGACCGCGAGCCGCTCCTCGGCGAGCAGCACGTCGAGGCGCTGGTCGGCCCCCGGGGTGTGGCCGCCGATCACGAGCACCAGGGGGCCCGCGGGGCCGCCGCTCAGCTCGACCTCGTGGACCCCGTCGCGGACGCCCGCGCGCGCGCGGATTCCGCCCAGACCCGCTCCGGGCCAGCGGATCGACTTGCGGTCCAGGAAGGCCACGAAGCGCTCGAGCAGCGCCGTCTCGAGCCCGTGCTCCCCCCCTGGCTCGAGCAGCCAGGCCAGCACGCTGGCGTGCAGGGCGTCTCCGCCGAGGTTGAGGACGGTGAGGAGGTTGCGGCTCATGAACACCTCGCGGCTCAGAGCCTAGGGCTTCTCCCCCTCCCGCCGCCAGGTGCAGCGTTAAGTCCTCCCTCGGGTGACTTCAAGAACGCCGGAGCCCCAAGGCCGCCACCCCGGCGCAGAGGCCCGCGAAGCCGGCCAGGGCGAGCAGGTCGTGGCGGACCGAGCCCCAGGCCTCGAAGCGGGCGATCCGGCCCTGCGCGACCTCGTCGCTGAGGACGACCCGCCGCTCGTCCAGGCGCTCGGCCTCCTGCCATAGGCGCTGCCCGTCGGCGCGGACGCCCGCGACTCGCTCGACCGCGCGCCGCCACTCGCCTTCGTCCTCGCGGGACGCCCTGCGCAGCGCTCGCTCCTGCGCCTTCAACTCGAGGTGGTGCTTGGTGAGCGTCGCGACCCGCCCGTCAATCGGCTGACCCGCTCGCTCGAGGCGGCTCGCGGCCGAGATCAGCTCGTCCACGTCGTCGACGAGCTCTCGCCCCGCCCGGACTCGGGCCGTCCACTGGTAGAGCTGCACCTCGCGCTCGCGCTGCTTCAGCGTCTGCTTGCGCTTGCTGGGAGGCGGCACGGCGACCTTGCGGCCCTTGACGAGGTCCACCTTCTCGGCCGCTGCGCTGAACAAGCGCTTGGAGCGCTCCTGCTCCGCCCGCAGCACGGAGAGATCCTCGTCGAGGCGCGCCAGCTCCTCGTCGATCGCCTGACCCTCCTGGCGGATCGAGCGCAGCGAGCGGAGCGCGCGGGCGTGGCCCTTGCCTTCGGGCGCGAGCTCCCCCTCGAGCAGGCGCCCTGCGCGCGCCGTGAGGTCCCGCTCGCGCTCGGCCAGCGCCTCGGCCTCGCTGCGGTGTTCCCCCTCGTCGCGGATCGGGAGCGCCTCGTCCGCGCTCAGGCGCAGGGCGAGGTCGTAGCCCCAGCGAGCCGGCGTCAACCGGCCGAGCTGCTGCGAGAGCTCGCTCGGGGTCGTGAGCGCGCCGGCCAGGAGCACCTGCGGAATCAGGGCCAGCGGGACCAGCGCGTTGGCCTGGTCGGGGGTGCGCGCGACCGAGGAGATCGCGAGGCCGAGGCCGCTGGCCGTTAGCGCGCTCGCCATCAGGGCCCCGTAGAGCGCGATCAGGTCGCCCGGCAGCGGCCGGAGCGCGGCGACGACCCCGAGGAGCAGCGCGACCTGGAGCGCGGCGACCCCGGCCAGGAGCGCGCTCTTCGCGGCGAGGTAGCTCAGGAGCGAGAGGCCGGCCCGCTGCTCGCGCCGGAACACGGGGCGCTCCTTGACCAGCTCGCGCGCGGCGGTGCTGGTCCCGCACCAGATCGCGGTCAGCACCAGCAAGAAGAGCAGGAGCGCCGGCCCCTCGAGGGCCGCGGCCACGACCAGACCCAGGAGCGGAGCCTGGGCGAGCAGGATCGCGCTGCGGCGGCGATCGCGCAGCAAGAGGGTCAGCGCCCGCCGGAGCACCGTCCAGGTCTGCTGCAGGCGCCGCGGGCTCTTCCGCGGGCGGCGCACCCGGCGTCCGCGCGGGGCCGGGGCTTCGCTCGGCGCCGACTCCGCGTCGCGCGGGCTCCGGGGAAGGCGGTCGTAGAGCTGTGTCAGGTCCTCGATCCCGAAGCGCTCGCGGGCCAGCGCGGGGGCGCCGCTGAACACCAGGCGCCCGGCGTCGAGGACCACCAGCCGGTCGCAGCGGTCGAGGTCTTCGAGGCGGTGGGTGCTGAGGACCACGGTGCGCCCTTCGTCGGCGAGCTGGCGGAAGAGCCCCAGCAGCCGACGGTGAAGCGAGGGGTCGAGCCCCGCGGTCGGCTCGTCGAGCAGGAGCACGCCCGGGTCGTCGAGGAGCTCGAGCCCCAGCGAGACCCGCTTGCGCTGCCCCCCCGAGAGCCGCCGCACGGGGCGGTCGCTGACGACCTGTAGCCCGAGCTGCGCGAGCAGGGCCCACACCCGCTCGTCGCGCTCGGCGGCGGGGAAGCAGGCGCGCCGCCGCAGCTGGGAGGCGTAGCGGAGGGACTCGTAGGGGGTCAGCGCGAGGTGGAGCACGTCGTCCTGGGGGACGAAGCCGACCGCGCCGGCGAGCTCGTCGACCCCCGCCGGCAGCCCGCCCAGGAGCACCCCGCCCTCGCGGGCTTCCCGCAGCCCCGCGAGCACGCTCAGGAGCGTGCTCTTGCCCGAGCCGCTCGCGCCGAGCACGGCGACCAGCTCCCCAGGCTTGGCCACGAAGCTCACCTCGGAGAGCAGCCGCTGCGCGCCGTGACGCAGGGTCAGCGCGCGGGTCTCGATCGCCACGCCGCGCCGCAGCGAGCTCTCGGCGCTGACGTGGACTTGGGTCTGTTCTGGGGTCTGCTGGATCGTGGCTTCGGTCAACGCACCTCCTTGCACCGGCGTGGCAGAAGGTAGGGCCAACCCGCGTTACACGACAACGCTTCCGATTGGAGGCGGGTACACGGAACGAGGGAGCGCCCTGGGGCGCTCCCTCGTGCAGAGACGTGTGAGTCGAAGACCTAGTTGGTGAAGGACAGCTCGTCGATCGCCATGTCGCTGGTGTAGCTGGTTCCCGTCTCGCCGCGGAAGCGGATCTTGACGTTCTGGCCGGCGTAGGACGACATGTCGACCACGGCCTCGAGCCAGCTGCTGCCCTGGTCGCCGCTCATGCTCCAGGCGCTGGTCCAGGTCTGGCCGGCGTCGGTGCTGACCTCGAGGTCGAGCTGACCCATGGTCGCGCCCTCCATGTGGTACCAGAAGCGGAGCTCGGCGTTGGCGCCGAAGCCGCCGAAGGTCGGGCCCTCGAGGATCGCGACCTTGTTGGGGCTGTTGGGGCTGCTCGACTCGGTGTAGAGGTAGCCGCCGCTGCCGCCGCGGCCCGCGGTGGGGCCGGTGCCGGTCGAGGTGGTCGAGCCGGTGTTGGGGCTCCAGTCGAAGTCGTCCGCCACGCTGTCGAGCCAGGGGCCGGTCGCGCCGGCGTCGAAGCTCTCGGTGTAGGGGAAGGTCGTGATCGGGGTCGAGCCGGGGGCGGGCGCGGGGCCGCGCACGGTGGTGTCGACCGTGATGTCGTCGATCGCGAAGTCGCTGGTGAAGCTGGTGCCGGTCACGGCGCGGAAGCGGATCATGACGGGGTTGGGCGCGTACTGGCTCAGGTCGGCCGTGGCCTCGGTCCAGCGGTTGCCCTGGTTGCCCGACATGTTCCAGACGCCCTGGTCCCAGGTCTGACCGTTGTCGGTCGAGACGTCGAGGAAGAGGTCACCCATGGTGGCGCCATACATGTGGAACCAGAAGCGGACCTCGAGGCTGTTGAAGCCGGCGAAGGTCGGACCCTCGAGGATCGCCACCTTGCTGGGGCTGTTGGGGCTGCTCGACTCGGTGAACAGGTAGGTCCCGCCGCCGGTGTGGTCGCCGTTGGGGCCGGTGTCCAGCGAAGAGGTCGAGCCGGTCTCGGTGCTCCAGTCGAAGTCGTCGGTCGTGACGTCCTTCCAGCCGCCCATGCCCGCGTCGAAGTCCTCGCTGTAGGGGAAGGTCGAGATCGCGCCGGGGGGGATCACCGGGCCGGGGGCGGGGATCGGGTTGGGGATCGGCTTGGGGTTGGGAGCGCGGCTGGGGGGCGTCGTGCTCACGGGCGGGGTGATCCGCACCTGCTCGATCGTGGCCAGGGCGTTGCCGGGGCTGGCCCAGCCGCCGATCACGACCAGGGTCTCGGTGCCGCGCACCGAGACGCTGTGGCCGAAGCGGGCCTCGCTCAGGGCGGGACCGGCGGTCAGCGAGCCGGTGCCGAGGGGCGCGATCCCGACCTCGATCGCGTCGCTGGCGACGTTGCCGTCCCAGCCGCCGACGAAGGCGAACACGTTGCCGGGCAGGACCGCGGCCTCGAGGTCGCGGCGCGCGGCGAGCAGGCCGGGGCCGGCCACGGCCGCGCCGTTGTGCCAGGTGACCTCGCTGCCGAGCTGGATCCCGGTGGCGGTCTCGCCGCCCGCGATCAGGGCGGTGCCGCTGCCGACGGCGGCCACGGCCGCGCCAGCGCGACCCTGGGCGGTGAGGGGCGTGAAGACCGAGTTGATCGGGTCGAAGAGCTCGACCGCGCCGGGGGCGCCGGTCGCGTCGATCCCGCCGCCGACGACGACCTCGCCGCTGCTGAGGAGGGCGCCGTGGAGGCCGGTCTGAGCCACGCTCAGGCTGCCCTTGACGGCGCGGGTGTTGCCGCCGGCCGGGTCGTTCCACTCAGCGCTGTCGAGGGGGGCGCCGCTGGCGCCGGTCCCGCCGACCAGCAGGACCTCGCTGCCGACGAGCACGGCGGCGTGGCCGCTGCGCGCCTCGTTCAGCGCGGGGCCCGCGTTGAAGGCGCTGGCGAGGGGGTCGAACACCTCGCTCGTGCCGAGCACGGTCGCGCCCGAGGCGTCGCTGTGGCCGCCGGCGACCAGCACCTGGCCCGAGGGCAGGAGCGTCGCGCTGTGGCCGGCGCGGGCCTCGCTCAGGTCGGGGCCGGGGACGACGTCGTTCTGACGCACGAGGAGCGTCGTGTTGAGCGGGTTACCCAGCGCGTCGACGCCGCCGATCACGAGGATCTCGCCGCTCTTGAGCACCACGGCCTGGTGCTCGGCGCGAGCCTCGGGCAGCGCGAAGCCGCTGGTCACGGGCGCGTTGCTGTTGGATTGGACGGGCGCGGCGGTGGATCCCGCGGCGGTCGAGGCGTTCGACTTGGCCTTGTGGCCGCCGCAGCCCGTGAGCGCGGCGAGGGCCGCGGCGAGCGCGAGCGAGGTGAAGCGGTTCATGAGTCCCCAACTGACGTGTGCAGTGCTGTGTCTAGTGCTGCCCCATGAAGAGACGAATCGCCGGGTGTGCTCGTCCGGCGACTCCCGCGCTGAGGGCGCAGAGCACGCGGAGAGAAATGCAACCTCTGCGCCGTCCCAAACCTTTATGAAAGCGGCAGAAAGACGGCCGGAGACGACCGTTTCCGGTTCCTGGGAAAGGGGTGTCGCGAGTTGGCTACGGAGGGTCGTCCAGGGGGGACGATTGGCCTAGCGCGCGATCCGTCCGCGGCGGCGCAGCGCCTCAACGTAGGTTGCGAGGAGCGTTTCCCCCGCCGCGGGGCAACGGAGCCCCCGCTCGGCCAGGAGGGCCTGGCTGTGGGCCCGCGGCCAAGGCCCCATGTGGAGCCCGAAGCCCTGGGCCGGGAAGAAGGCCCGCAGGGGCGTCAGCGCGCACTCGGGCCGATCCAGGAGGGCCGCACGGAACTCGGCGTAGGGCACGGGCTCGAGCTCGACCCCCGCCGCCGCGAGGTGGCCCGCCAGCTCGCGCCAGGTCGGCGAGGCCTCGAGGTTGGCCAGGTGCAGCGGCCGCTCGGGCAGCTCGCCCGCGGCGAGCAGGCTCACGATCGCGCCGGCCACGAAGTCGACCGGGGTGAAGTCGCAGCGGGCCTCCGCGAGGTCGAGGGCCCGGCCGAGCTGGGCCACGCCGACCAGGTAGCGGTTGAGGAAGTCCTCTTCGTTGCCCAGCCCGCGCTGGCTGTGGCCCGCGATCATGGCCGGGCGGTGGATCGCCGCCGGCAAGCCGTGCCGCTGAGCCGCGCGGACGTGCTCCTCCGCGATCCACTTGCTCAGGGCGTAGGGCGAGGAGGCCAAGGCTTGGCCCTCGCTGAGGGCGCTCTCCTCGTCGCCGCCCGGCGGCGCGGTGCTGATCGTCGAGACGTGGTGGAAGGCGCTCGGACGCCCGCTGGCGGCCAGGCGGAGCAGCTCGACGGTCCCGCCCACGTTGGCCGCGCGCATGGCGCCGTAGAGCCGGACCCAGTTGACCACCGCGCCCGCGTGCAGGATCGCGTCGCACTCGCCGGCCAGCCGCTCCCAGAGCGCGTCCTCCAGCCCGAGCCGCGGCTGGGCCAGGTCGCCCGGGATCGCCTCGACCCGCTCGTCCCAGGCCAACTCCTCGGCCAGCTCCCAGCGCGCGCGCGTCTCGCGCAGGCGCGCGGCGGGGTCCTCGCCGCGGATCAGGCAGAGCACACGCGCCTCGCTCTGGCCGAGCAGCGCCTCCAGCAGGTGGGCGCCGAGGAAGCCCGTGGCCCCGGTCAGGAGCACGGTCCCCGGCGGGCCCTGGCGCGGCTCGCCCAGCTCGCCCAGCCCGAGGTCCAGCGCCAGGTCCTCGCGCGCCATGGCGGCCAGGCTGTCTCCCACCGACCCCGCGCTGCCGACCCCCGCGTCGAGCTGGATCCGGCGCGCCAGCTCGTCCAGGGTCGCCGAGCCATACCAGGCGTCGAGGGGCACCTCGCGCTGGAGGCGCTCCTGGACCCGCGCCACGAGCTCCACGCCCGCGAGCGAGTCGACGCCCAGCTCGCCGAGGAGGTCCGCGTCCTCGGCGACCTCGCGCCCGAGGACCTCGCTCGCCGCGCGGCGCACGGCCTCCAGGACCGACTCGGGCACGTCGGCCTGGGGCGCGGCGTAGAGGGCGCGGAACACGTCCGCGTAGCGCGCCTCGACCGCGCCGCGGTCGATCTTGTTGCTCGAGGTCGCCAGCCCGCGCTCGACGCTCAGGGGCTCGAGCTCGACGTGGATCGCCGAAGGCAGCTCGAAGGGCAGGAGGCTCGCCGCGCGGCCGGCCGCGCGCAGGCCCTCGTGCAGGAGCGCGCGCGCCTCGGGGCCGTCGAGCGCGGCGCCCTCCGGCAGCGCCGCGGCGAGGGTCCCCTCGTTGGGGACCACCAGGGCCACCACGCTGGCCTGGAGCGAGTCGGCGTGCACCACGAGCTGCTCGACCAGGGGGCACTGCATCAGCGCGCCCTCGATCCGCTCGGGGGCCACGAACTCGCCCTGGGCCAGCTTGACCACGTTCTTGCGCCGCCCGATCACGCGCACCCGCCCGTCGGGCAGGCGCTCGCCCAGGTCGCCGGTGCGGAAGTAGCCCTCCTCGTCGAAGTTGCGCTGCGTCGTCTCCTCGTCGCCGAGGTAGCCCGAGATCATGTGCCGGGTCTTGACCAGGATCTCGCCGCGCGGGGGCCGGTCTTCGGCGTAGTAGCCCAGCTCGGGCACGTCGATCAGCTTGACGTCGACCTGGGGCTGGACCACGTCGTCGACGGTGATCGTGCCGCACTCGGTGCTCCCGTAGCCCTCGGTCACGCGCTGGGCGCGGAAGCAGCGGAACAAGAAGCGCATCAGCGCACGGCTGGGCGGCGCGCTGCCGACGGACACGCTCTGGAGCCGGTCGCCGAACACGCCGCGCAGGGAGGCCAGGACCTCCTCCTCGAGCTCTTCGGCGTCCCGCTCGGGCTGGGCGGCGCGGGCCGCGGCCAGGTCCTCTTCGTAGCGGGCCATGAGCACGTTGAACACGCGCGGCACGCCCGAGACGGCGCTGGGGCGCAGCAGGGCCAGGTCCTCGAACAGGCGCTCGCCGCCGCTGCCGAAGCCGATCTGGCCGCCGTGGGCGATCATCGTGGGCAGGTAGGCCCGCTCGCTGAAGTGGCTCAGCGGCTTGAAGCAGAGGTGGACCGCCGGCTGGCACACGCCGAAGGCCGGCAGGAGCGCGTTGACCGCCTGGTAGCTGCGCTTGGCGCCCTTGGGCGTGCCGGTGCTGCCCGAGGTGAAGAGCACCGTGTAGAGCTCGTCCGGCTCGCGGTCGACCAGCGCGGGCTCGGCGTCGGCGCCGCGCGCCAGCAGCTCCGCGTAGGGAAGCGCCGCCTCGTCGTCGGGGGCCGGCGTGCCGTCCAGGTGCGGCAGGAGCACGAGCCGCTCGACGCCGACCTGGGCCGCGACCTCCTTGGCGCGCGCGAGCTGCTCGGGGCCCACGATCAGGCAGGCGATCCCGGCTCGCTCCACGATCCCGGCCAGGCGCTCGACCCCGTCGGTGGGCGCGAGGGGCGCCACGGCCCAGCCGCCGAGCACGCAGGCCAGGTCGCAGATCACCCACTCGGGCTGGTTGGGCGCGAAGAGGCCCACGAACACGCGCCCCTCGGCGCCCTGGGGCGCGTCGGCCAGCAGCTCGTCCAGGCCCGCCTTCACGGCCAGCGCGGCGTCCCATACCTCGCGGTAGCTCTGCCACTCGTCGAAGCCCGAGAGCTCGCCCGAGGCGAGCCGGCGGCGGCGCGCGAAGAGCGGCCGCTCGGCGAAGAGCGTGAAGGCGCGCTGGTAGCTCGCGAGCAGCCGCTCCTGGGTCAGCGGCGCGGCCGCCGCGCGCACGCCCTGGAGGTGCAGCGCCTGAGGTTGGGGTCCACGCAGGCGCACGCGCAGGAAGCGCCCCACCGCGCCGACGGGCAGGCGCAGGACGGGCTGGCCCTCGAGGGGCAGGAGCGCGTTCCAGGCCAGGTCGGCGAAGAAGGGCTCGCTGGTGTCGGGGTCGAGGTAGGGGTAGCAGCAGAGCTCGAGCTGGCCGCGGGGCAGGTCCTCGGGGTCGAAGTGGAGCTCGACCGAGTCCAGGAAGAGCTGCTGGGCGAAGTCGATCTCCCACCAGGGGGCCTCTTCCTCGCTCGTGGGGGCCATCCACAGGTGCAGCGCCGCCTGGCCGGCCGCGCTCGACTGGCGGGTCACCCGCCCGAAGCCCGCGTCGGCGAGGGTCACCGACGGGCAGCCCCGCGGCGGCTCGCCGGGGAGGACGGCCGGGGCCTGGAAGGCGGGCTGCACGATCAGCCGCGCCGGGGGCTTGGCGGCGAGCTCGACGCTGGGCGCGCTGGCGGCGAGGAAGCCCAGGCTCCGCTCGCCGGACTCGCTCAGCACGCTGAGGTGGATCCCCCAGCGCTCGCGCCAACCCGGCGGGGGCGCGAAGCTGGCCCGGACGGTGTCGCCGGTGACCCCGGCCACGAGGTGCGGCAAGGAGTCGTCGACCACGAGGGCGTCGATCCCCTCGATCGAGAGCCCCGCCTTGGCGAGGCGCCAGAAGGCCTGCTGGAGGGTCGGGGTGCGTCCGAGGACGTAGTCGGCCGTGCTCACCTGGCAAGCCTTCGGGGGAGCGCCCCCCTTGTCAAGCCGCTGCGACACACCCTTCCCAATCCCTGAGGGATGGTCCGCAACTGGTCCCCACCGCCCATAAGTCCTTGCCCCGCCGAGAGGCACGCGATCTGCAACGGGCTGGCTATGCACATTCTGATCGGAGCCCTGGCGGGCGGCACCTTCGCCGCTCTGGCGGTCGTGGCCATGGCCGTGGTCACCCGCAAGCCGGTCAAGATGGAGCACGTGCTCCTGGCTGCCCTCGGCGGAGCGGTGGCGGGCGCGGTGACCACGGCGACCCTCGGCGCGAGCACGGTCGCCGGGGCGACCCTGGCCCGGCAGGCCGGCGCCTTCGCCCTCGGCGGGGCCGCGGGCGGCGGGGTCGAGCAGGCCGCCGACAACGTCATGAACGAGCGCCCGCTCCACGAAGGCGTGGTCACCTCGACCGCGGTCGGCGCGGGGGTCGGCCTGGTCTCGCTCGGCGGCGGCAAGGCCTTCGAGTCGGTGGGCAAGCGGGTGCTCCCGAGCGTGTTCGCGGCAGGCGCCCCCAAGACGGCGGTCGGCGAGTTCATTGGCTCCGCCCGACCGAGCACGGGCAGCGGCTTGATCCGCAGCGGCGTGATCCGCAGCACCCTGATCGGCGCCTCGGCCGGTCGAGCCCCCGGCACGGGCGCCGGCGTGCGGCGCGCCCTCGAGGGCGAGCAGCCCCCCGTCGAGGTCGACGAAGACGCCGAGGTCGCGCGCGAGCGCGCCGAGCTCGAGCCCGCCGCCCCCCGCGGGCCACCCCGCCGCGGCGCCCTGCAGGCGCTGGGCGCTCTGGGGCAGTAGGCAACTGGGGCGAGCCCATGCAGGTTCCCGCATACCTGCACCTGCGTCCGGCAGAGCTGCCCGCCGCTCGTGTTCCCCCTGCCTGGCAGGCTCTGCTCGAGTGCGGATCGAATGCAGGTCTCGAACTGGTGCGTCAGCTCCAGATCCGTGCCCCGCATCCGCTCGCGAGCCGCTTGGAGCACTCCGAGCTAGGCCTTTTCGAGGGACCGCTCGGGCTTCGGCTCCTCGTTCAGCCAGCTCGCGGAGATCTCCTCATGTTCGAGCCCCCTGCGGGGTGCCCAGCAGGCCTGGCGGTTGAGTTCTCTCCTCGTGTCGTGAGCCTCGTAGAGACGCTTGGCCTGCTCGGAACGCCGAGCGGAGCCAGCTGGCTGGATTTATCTAGCAGTGACCAACTACGCTGCGACCTCGCCGAGGAGGACGAGGCCCTCGCGAGCTTCACGCCTTTCTACGACTTCGGCGGAGAGCTGGACGGTTGGCTCGGCCACGATTGGGACGCTGTCTACACGTACGACCATGAGACAGCCGCTCTGACACTCGCCACGACTGGGGGGCTCGACTCGTGGCTAGCCGAGCGATTGGACCCCTACCTGGATTGAGGGCCTCGGCCTCTAGACGTTGAACAGGAAGTGGACGATGTCCCCGTCCTGCATCACGTAGGTCTTGCCCTCGGAGCGCAGCTTGCCGGCGGCCTTGATCGCGGCCTCGGTCTTGTGCTCCTCGAGGTCGGCCAGGGTGTAGACCTGCGCGCGGATGAACCCGCGCTCGAAGTCGTCGTGGATCACGGCCGCTGCCTTGGGGGCCGTGTCGCCCGCGCGGATCGTCCAGGCGCGGATCTCCTTGGGGCCGGCGGTGAAGTAGGAGCGCAGGCCGAGCAGCTTGTAGCAGCCGCGGGTCAGCGAGTTGAGGGCCGGCTCCTCCAGCCCGTAGGCCTCGAGCAGCTCGTCCTGGTCCTCGCCCTCGACGTTGCTCAGCTCCTCCTCGATCGCGCCGCACACGATCACGGTCTCGCTCCCGACGCCGGCGGCGTACTCGGCGACCTTGGCCGAGAGCTCGTTCCCGTCGGGGATATCGCCCTCGCCCACGTTGCAGCAGTAGAGGACGGGCTTGTCGGTCAGGAGGAAGAAGTCCTTGGCGAGGGCCTTCTCCTCGTCGCTCAGCTCGAGGGTCCGGACCGGGTTGCCCTCGTTGAGGTGGGGAATGATCTTCTCGGCGACGGCGAGCTTGGCCTTGCCGCCGTCCCGGTTGCCGCGCGCGTTGCTCTCGAGCCGCTTGAGCCGCTTCTCCATGGCCGCGACGTCGGCCAGGATCAGCTCGAGCTCGATCGTCTCGATATCGCGCAGCGGATCGACCGAGCCGTCGACGTGGATCACGTCGTCGTTCACGAAGCAGCGCACGACCATCAGGATCGCGTCGGTCTCGCGAATGTTGGCCAGGAACTTGTTCCCCAGGCCCTCGCCCTTGGACGCGCCCCGGACCAGGCCCGCGATATCGACGATATCGACGGTGGCCTTGATGATCTTCTGGCTCTCGATGAACCCGCGGATCGTCTCGAGCCGCGGGTCGGGGACCGGCACCACGCCCACGTTCGGATCGACCGTGCAGAAGGGGTAGTTGGCGCTCTGGGCGCCTGCCTTGGTGAGGGCGTTGAAGATGGTGGACTTGCCGACGTTGGGCAGCCCGACGATTCCGACGCTGACGGCCATGGAATCCCCACGCGTGGAGGTCTGAAACGAGCCGCGAAGGGTATATCCCAATCGAGTCGCGGACCAGCGTCGGTAGCGCTTCCCTGTTGCCTTTCGCCCGCTAGTGGCGCACACCAGTCGCAAGCCTGCCTACTGGTCCGAACGCCTGAGCGACGATCCCGACCCCGGGTCTGCTGGATAGGATCCGCCGCAAGAGGGCCACGCTCGCGACCCTCTCTGGGGAGGATTCGTGACTCATTCGCTTCGCCTGCTCTTGCTTGGACTCGCGGTCTCGGCGCTGCTCGGCTGCCAGGGTGGCGCCGCGAGCGCACCGCAGCCCGAGTTGGGTCCCGGCGAGTCGCGCCAGATTCGCCACCTGGCGCTGCGGCTCAGCCCGGGCCAGGACCTGACCCAGGAGCTCCGGCGCGCGGTCGACGAGCACGGCCTGAGCGCGGCCGGGGTCGTGACCTGCGTGGGCAGCCTGACCGACGTCACGATCCGCTACGCCAACCGCGAGGAGGCGACCAAGCTCCAGGGCCACTTCGAGATCGTGTCGCTGGTCGGGACCCTCGAGCCCGGCGGCGGGCACCTGCACATTTCGGTCTCCGACGGGGAGGGCAAGACCCTCAGCGGGCACCTGCTCGAGGGCTCCGCGGTCTACACCACGGCCGAGATCGTGCTCGTGGCGCTCGACGACCTCCGCTTCACGCGCAAGCCGGACCCGGTCACGACCTACGACGAGCTGAGCGTCGAGCGGCGCTAGCGCGACGAGTTCAGCGGGTCCGGGCGCGGCGCTCGAGCTCGCCGCGGGCGCCGGCGCGCACGTCCTCGTCCTCGTGGGTCTCGGCCAGGTCGCGCAGCTCGTCCTCGTCGAGGCGGAACCACTCGCGCTCGGCGAAGAGGCGCAGGACCCCCGTAACGGGAAAAGCGATCGTGTCGAACACGAAGCTGAAGGGCAGGTCGAGGGCCGAGAGGACCTTGAACAGGATCGTCGGATCGTGGAGCAGGAAGTCGGCGTCGGTGCGGACGCCGCTGTAGATCAGGTCCGTGCGCGGGTGATAGGCCTTGGCCTTGGGCACCTGTCCCGCGCCCCAGGACAGGAAGGTGCCGCAGCCGCTCGCGGCTTGGGCCAGCACCCACGCCAGGACCAGGACCGCGACCCGGCCGCTCGTGTTCGCCCACCTGCTCGACATCGGCGACCTCTCGACTCGCGACGCACCCGCCGCGCGCCGGAGGATAGCCGCGCCTGCGCGGCGCGCTCGCTCCAGCGCTAGGTAGTCCTCTGGTCGCTCCGAGCAGGGGAGGCGCCGAAGCGCTAGCTTCCTGCGTGGGGGCGACCCCGGGAGGACCCATGACTTTCGTGCGCTGGTTCGAAGAGACCGACCGTTCGGACGTGGAGGAGGTGGGCGGCAAGAACTCCTCCCTCGGGGAGCTGGTCCAGAAGCTGAGCGGACTCGGCGTGCAGGTCCCGCCGGGCTTCTCGGTCACGGCCAGCGCCTATCGGCGCTTCATTGAGGCCAACGAGCTGCGGGAGCCGATCCGCGCGGCGCTGGCGGGGCTGGACCTCGAGGACGTGGGGGGCCTCGCTGAGCGGGGCGCAAAGGTCCGCCGCCTGATGCTCGCCGGCGAGATCCCCGCCGAGGTCGAGCAGGCCGTGCGGGCGGCCTACCGCGAGCTCTGCCAGCGAGCCGGCGAGGAGACGCTCCCGGTGGCGGTGCGCTCTTCGGCCACCGCCGAGGACCTGGCCAATGCCAGCTTCGCGGGCCAGCAGGAGTCCTACCTGCACGTGCGCGGCGAGGAGGAGCTCATGTCCCGCCTGCTCCGCTGCTACGCCAGCCTGTTCACGGACCGCGCGATCAGCTACCGGGAGAAGCGCGGCTTCGATCACCTGGCGGTGGCCCTCTCGGCCGGCGTCCAGCAAATGGTCCGCGCCGACCAGGCCAGCTCGGGGGTGATCTTCACCCTCGATCCCGAGAGCGGCTTTCGCGACGTGGTCTACCTGACCTCGGCCTGGGGCCTGGGCGAGAACGTGGTCCAGGGGCGCGTCGGGCCGGACGCCTTCTACGTGCACAAGCCGACCCTGCGCGAGGGCTTCGCCTCGCTGGTCGGCAAGCAGCTCGGGGCCAAGGAGCTGCGCATGGCCTACGACTTCGAGCGCGGCGTGGTCGAGAACCTCCCCACCTCGCCCAAGGAGCGGGCGAGCTTCTCGATCTCCGACGAAGAGGTGCTCCAGCTCGCTCGCTGGGCCTGCCTGATCGAGGAGCACTGGTCGCAGGGCGGGGAGCCGACCGCCATGGATATCGAGTGGGCCAAGGACGGGCCGAGCGGGAAGCTCTTCGTGGTCCAGGCTCGCCCCGAGACGGTCCACTCGCAGCGGCGGGGGCCCCTGGTGCGGATCTACCACCTCAGGGAGAAGGGCCAGGTCCTCGCCGAGGGGCTCGCGGTCGGCCAGGCGATCGCGGCCGGGCCGGCGCGGGTGATCGACGACCCGAGCCACATGCGGGCCTTCCAGGAGGGCGAGGTGCTCGTGACCGAGATCACCGACCCCGACTGGGAGCCGCTGCTCAAGAGGGCCGCGGCGGTCGTGACCGAGCGGGGCGGGCGGACCTCGCACGCGGCGATCGTGGCGCGCGAGATGGGGATCCCGGCCGTGGTGGGCGTGCCCAACGCCTGCCGGCTGCTGCGCTCGGGGACGCCGATCACGGTGTCCTGCGCCGAGGGCGAGACGGGTCGGATCTACCAGGGCGAGCTGGCCCACGACGTGGAGGAGATCGACCCGGCCCAGCTGCCCCGGCCCGAGCGGACCAAGGTCATGCTCAACGTGGGCAACCCCGAGGTCGCCTACCAGCAGGCCCAGCTCCCCTCGGACGGCGTCGGCCTGGCCCGAATGGAGTTCATCTACGCGGGCATGGTCAAGGTCCACCCCCTGGCCCTGACGCGCCCCGACGCCCTGCCGCCCCACGTCCGGCGCGAGGTCGAGGACCTGGTCCGCGGCTGGCCGGACCCCCAGAGCTACCTGATCGGCCAGCTCTCGCTCGGGATCGGGACCCTGGCGGCGGCCTTCTACCCGCGCCCCGTGATCCTCCGCTTCTCGGACTTCAAGTCGAACGAGTACGCGCACCTGCTCGGCGGCGAGTCCTTCGAGCCTCACGAGGAGAACCCGATGCTGGGCTGGCGCGGCGCCAGCCGCTACTACCACCCCGAGTTCAAGGAGGGCTTCCTGCTCGAGGTGGCCGCGGTGCGCCGCGTGCGCGAGGAGTTCGGCCTGACCAACCTCAAGGTCATGGTCCCCTTCTGCCGCACGCCGGCGGAGGGCAAGCAGGTGCTCGAGGTGATGCAAGAGGGGGGCCTCGTGCCCGGCGAGCAGGGGCTGCAGGTCTACGTCATGGCCGAGATCCCGTCCAACGTGCTCCTGGCCGACGCCTTCGCCGAGGTCTTCGACGGCTTCTCGATCGGCTCCAACGACCTGACCCAGCTCGTGCTGGGCGTCGACCGCGACTCGGACCGCGTGGCGCCGATCTTCGACGAGCGGAACGAGGCGGTGAAGCGCGCCTGCGCGATGCTCCTCGAGAGCGCTCAGGCGGCTGGGCGGCCGGTCGGGATCTGCGGACAGGCGCCGTCGGACTACCCCGAGTTCGCGGCCTTCCTGGTCGAGCGCGGGATCGACTCGGTCAGCCTCACGCCCGACGCGCTGGTCCGGACCACGCGCACGATCGTGGAGGTCGAGGGCAAGCTCAGCTAGCGGCTCGCTGCTAGCTGACCCAGAGCCAGACCGCGGCCAGGCCCGCCAGGGCCGCCAGGAGCATTCCGCCGAAGGCCAGCACGCCGAGGACGCGCAGCTGTCGGGCGCCGCGGAACACGACCACGGCCCCCTTGAAGGCCGTGTTGCTCAGGACGGCCAGGGTGATCATCAGGGTCCCGGCCAGGTGGGTCGCCTGGCCTTTCTCGACCAGCTCGGCCGTGGCGAGGTTGATCGCGTCGACGTCGGTCAAGCCGCTGGCCAGGGCCAGGCCGTAGAGCGCCTTCTCGCCCAGGCTGCCCTCGAGGACGTGGGCCAGGAGCAGGATCAGGGCGAAGAGGGCGCCGAACTGGAGCGCTGGGGCCAGCTCGAAGGGGTTGCGCAGGTCGACGTCGGCGTCGTCGGCCGCGCTCTCTCGATCGCGGAGGTGGATCACGAGCGCTGCGAGACCGCCGGCCAGGGAGGTCAAGAGCATCGGGGCCGCCAGCCAGGGGACGAGCCGAGGGGCGACCACGAGCAGGACGACCAGCACGCGCAGGGGCATGATCAAGTTGGCGATCAGGATCCCCTTGGCCAGCTGAGCGGTCAGCTGCGGCGCCTCGTGGCTGCGGTCGGCGTAGGTGACCGAGACCGCGGTCGAGGAGACGAGGCCCCCGACCGCGCTCGTGACGAGCAGCCCGCGGTGGGCGCCGAGGAGCTTGCTGGTCAGGTAGCCCGCGAAGGAGATCGAGGAGATCAGGACGACCATCCACCACACCTTGCGCAGGTCGAGGGTCAGGGCGGCCAGGAGGCTGTCGGGGTCGGGCTCGCCCTTGGAGAACCAGCTCGCGATCGACACCGGCTCGGTGGGCAGCAAGGGGAGCACGATCACGCTCACGGCCGCGAACTTGACCACGGCCTCGACGTCCTGCTGGCGCAGCTTGCGCGCGAAGCGGTGCAGCCGCTGCTTGTGGGAGAGCAGGAAGGCCACGCCGATCGCCGCGGCGGAGGCCAGCGTCGTCTCGCCCTGGCCGCAGAGGGCGCCGACCAGGAACACGATCAAGGCGGCGACCTTGCTCGTCAGGCCGAGGTCGCCGTGCTCGGCGGCGATCACGTAGCTGGCGATCAGGAGCCCGCTGACGGCGAGGAAGCCCACGGGCAGGACCCAGGTCGAGCTGGAGAGCGCGCTGAGCGCCCCGACCAGGGCCAGGAGCGCGAAGGTGCGCACGCCGGTCGCCTGCTCGGAGTCAGGGACGCGCGGGAAGGCGCCCGAGTCGCCCGGGCCCGCCTGGCTCCCAACAGCCTCAGGAGCCGGCTGCGTGTCCGGCGGCGACCCCAAGGGGATCTCGCCCGACGCGTTCGCGTCGAAGCGGGCGCCGACCTCCAGGCGCGCCTGTCGCTCGAGCCCGACGAGCGTGCCCAGGAGGAGGGCGACCGCGCACCGGGTCAGCTCCTCGGTCGCCGTCATGCTTCCAGAGTAGCAGCGAGAGAGGCCCTCGCCACGCGCGCCACCATGGTTGGAACTGGACGTCGAGGGCAGGTGGCCCCAGGGGCTCAATCACCAGCCCCCTCGCAAGCCTCGCAATCGAGCGCTCAGCGAGGGCTCACGTCGGCTACGGGGGTCAGGGGGGCCGGCGTCCCCCTCGCCGTCGCGCTGGCCTCAAGCGGACGGAGGGTCCTCGGCGCCGCTCACTCGCTCCCGCAGCGAGGACCAGCGCGGCTGCGTGCGCCGCACGCCTGCGCTGAGGACCGCGGGGTCGCCGACCACGGTGACCGAGCGCTTGGCCCGCGTCACGGCGGTGTAGAGCAGCCGGCGCGAGAGGAGGGGGATCGGCCGCAGGGGGAGGACCAGGGCCACGACCTCGGCTTCGGAGCCCTGCGCGCGGTGGGTGCTCAGCGCCCAGGCGGGCTGGAGCCGGTCGGCCAGCGCCGGACGCGCGAAGGCGCTCAGCGCGCCGCGCCGCTCGAACACGGCCATCAGCCGAGGTGGCGCGTCGGGCTTGCTCTGGCAGCGCAGCACGATCCCGGCGTCGCCGTTGTAGAGCGGCGGCGAGACGCCGTAGGTGTTCTTGACGCAGAGCAGCGGCATGCCTGGCGCCCAGCTCTCGTAGGAGGGCAGCCCGAGCTGGGCGAGGTGGCGCGTCTGCAGCGCGCGGTTGGCGGCCTCGACGCCGACGCCCCGCTGGAGGTTGGTCACGCAGAGGACCTTGGCGCGGGCGCGCGCGGCGAGGACGCGGCGCGCCTGCCCGAGCCCCTCGGCGAGCAGCTCGCCGCTGGGGCCGAGCGGGTAGATCCGCTCGATCGCGGCGGCGAGCTCGGCGTCCCCGCGGAGGAACTCGCGGTAGAAGCGCTCCCAGAAGGGGTCCAGCGCGCCCTCGCCTGCGCCGAGCTCGAGCAGGCCCTCGACGCCGGAGAAGGCCAGCTGGGCGGGCTTCTTGCGCGGGGTGATCCGCGCCGGACCCGCGTCGCCGAACAGGGCCTCGGGGTCGCCGGCGTTGATCGCCTCGGCGACCGCCAGAATGTGCGCGCCCGCGCCGCCCTCCGTGACGCGGAAGCTGACCGGCAGGCGGCGGGTGACTCGCTCCAGCGCGCCCGTCGGGGCGGCGTCGCCCTCGGGGAGGCCCGCGCTGACCAGCCCCCGCCAGGGGACCTCGGTCGTGGTCACCTGAGGGACGAGCTGCGCCAGCAGGGCCCCCACGCCGACGGCGGGCAGCTGGTCCGCGTCGCCGAGCAGGATCAGGAGCGTGTCCGGCTGGAGCGCCGCGAAGAGCGCGTCGGCGACGCTCAGCTCGAGCATCGAGGTCTCGTCGACCGCGAGCAGTCGCAGCGGAAGGGGCCGGTCGGCCGCGTGGCGGAACCGGCCCGCCTTGCTCCAGCCGAGGAGCCGGTGGAGCGTCTTCCCCTCGGGCAGCTCCGCCAGCAGGCGCTCGTCCAGCTCGCTCCGCGCGGGGATCGCCTCGAGCGCGGCGCGGGTCGCCTCGGCCATGCGGGCCGCGGCCTTGGCGGAGGGGGCGGCGAGGCCGATCTCGCTCGGCGCGTAGCCGAGCCGCACCGCGCAGCGCAGCAGGCCGGCCAGCGCTGAGGTCTTGCCGGCCCCCGGCGGGCCGACGATCAGGCTCAGGGCGCTGGCGCCGCCCCCAGGTCCGCCTGCGAAGGGCGTCAGCAGGGCGAGCTGCTGCTCGGGGCTGAGGGCGATCGCGTCGCCCGCCACGAGCGGGGGCGCGGCGAGCACCTGCTCCAGCACCTCGCCGAGCTGCGCCTGCTCGTAGCCCGGCAGCTCAGCGCGCAGGCGGAGCCCGATCCGCTCGGCCACGCGCCCCTCCTGGGCCCGCAGCTTCTGGTGCGAGAGCCAGCCCTCGTGTCGGATCAGCGGCACGAAGGCCCCGGGGGCGCCGACCAGCGCGCTGAGCGACTCCCCCGCGAGGAGCTGCTCGAGCTGGCGTGCGACGGCCGCCGGCGAGCGCTCGGCGGGGACCTCTTCGCCCTCGCGCGGCGCGAGCAGCGCCGCGAGGGTCTCGCCCACGAAGTCCAGCCCGTGCGCGCCGCCCGGGAGCGGGACGCGCGTGCAGCCTTGCGCCTCGCCGATCAGGCTCGCGACCACGAGGCAGATCGCCGCGAAGCGCTCGTCGGTGCCGCCCAGCTTGGGCTGGAAGCCGACCAGCTCGCGCGCGAGGTGGACGGTCTCGGGCTCGAGGCCGAAGTCCCCCACGCGCTCGGCCAGGCGCTCGAGGTCTTGCTCGAAGCGCGCCGCCTTGGGCGGGAGCAGGCCGCGCTGGCGGGCCACCCCGCCGAGGGCGCTCAGTCGACCGGCGCTGGCCATTAGGCGATCTCCTCCAGGGCGCGCTCGTAGGCGAGCAGCGTCTCCCAGCTGGGGCGGATCACGCACACGCCGAGGCTGGGCGTCGGGTCGGCCAGCCCCGAGGCGCGCAGGAACACGTAGAGCATTCCGCCCAGGCGGCCGAGGTCCTCGGGCTGCTCCACCCGCGCCAGGCGCTTGAGCGTGACCAGGTAGAGCGCGAGCTGATAGGCGTAGTCGTTCTCCACGTGCGCCCTCATGGACTCGGCCGAGTAGTCCTCCAGCACGTCGCTCTTCCAGTCGGCGCACCACAGGGCGGGCTCGCCCCCGGGGGAGGCGGGGGGGCGGAAGACCTCGTCGATCACGCCCGAGACGAAGCCGCGCCGCAGCGCGAGGCGACCCGCCGCGAGCTCGACGCCCTGCAGCTCGGGGAGCGGGAAGCGGAAGCTCGCCTCCTGGAGCGAGGGGCAGCTGGCGAAGCCGGGCAGGCTCACGCCCTCTCCCAGGTCGAGGGGGCGGCGCAGGGTGTGGAACACCATGTCCCGGGCCACCTCCGCCTCCGCCGCGGAGGTCCCGTAGGCCTCCTGCACGCGCGCCAGGACCTCGGCCACCTCCTCGCGCGCCCCCCAGGACGCCGGGCCCTCGGCCTCCAGCAGACCCTCGCGCGGCGCGTGCTCGAGCAGGGCGTGCAGGTAGTTGCCGGTGTCCTTGCCGCCGCGCAGCAGCTCACGCCCGATCCCCGCCGGGGCGGCGCTCGCGCCGTCGACGGCCTCGGGCGGGGGCAGCTCGCCGGCCTCGACCAGGTCCCGCTTGAGCGAGGAGTAGCTGACGACGCGCTGCGCGCGGTGCGCCCGGCGCAGCTCGCTGCGCCCCTCGCCCTCGTCGATCGGCCCGAGCAGGTGAGCGGGCGGTGACCAGCTGGCGAGGCCCTCCTCCCACTGGGCGGGGTCCGGGGGGGCGGGCTCGGGCTCGGCGGCGATCTCCTCGCAGGAGACGAGCTCGCGCAGGCCCGGGTCGGCCTCGCGGTCGGCGATCAGGCGGCGGAGGCACTCGTTGAGGGGCTCGTAGTAGGAGCCTGCCAGGCGGGGGTAGAGCCACTCGGCCTCGTCCTCGAGCCAGGCCACGGTCGGGATCACCACCTGGGCCTTGGCGCGCGTGATCGCGACGTAGTGCAGGAAGGTGCTCGCCTCGCGCTCCGAGTCCTGCCAGAGGGCGAGCGCCGCGTCGTCGAGGTTGCCCACGTGCAGCACGCGCTGCCCCTTCTCGTCGACGAAGAGCTCCAGCTGCGGGGGGGCGTCGCCGCGATCGTAGCGGGGCCGGTCGTCCTCGCCCTCCTCGGGGTCGCGGTAGACGTGGGTGGGGTCCTTCTTGGGGCTGCGGCCCGTGATCCCCGAAGCCGCGATCAGGACCAGCGCGGCCCCCTGACCCTTGGCCGCGTAGGCGGTCTGGATCTGGACGCTGGGGACGCTCGCGTCCTGGCGAACGGGGAAGCGCTCCTGCCGCTCGTCGTCCGAGCTCTCGGCGATCAGCTGCTCGAGGCTGACCAGCAGCTCGCTGACCCCGCCCGCGAGGCGCGTCGCCTGCAGGCGCAGCTCCTCGAGCACCTGGCGGTAGACCGAGGCGCTGCGGGCCTCGAGGCCGTCCAGCAGCTCGCGGGCGGCGAGGCCGCTCTCGTCGACGAGGAGCGCCAGGAGTCGCGACACGTCGCGCTCGGCGAGGTCGACCCAGCGATACCAGCGCCGCAGGAGGGGGTGGTCGGCGGGGAGCTCGCGCAGGGAGGGCAGGCGCTCGAGGGGGACCGCCAGGAAGGGGGTCAGGAAGGCGCGCCTCCGCAGGCGCCCGTCGCTGGGGCGGGCGAGGCCGGCGAGGAGGTCGAGCACGTCGGCGGCTTCGGGCGTCCCGAACAGGCCGCTCGAGCGCTGCACGACGCAGGGGATCGGCGGGTCGAAGCTGCGCAGCACCCGCGCCACCTCGGCCGCGTCGCGGTGGCCGCGGGTGAGCACGAACACCTCGTCGAGGCCGACCGGCTGCTCGCGTCCGTCCTCGACCAGGGTGATCGGGTCGTCGCTGCGCAGGCCGTGGATCCGGCGCGCGATCGCCAGGTTGACGGCCGCTCGCAGCTCGTCGGCCCGCAGGCGCTGGCTCGAGGTGGTCACCTCCAGCAGGCGGATCGGCTCGACGTCCTGGCCCGCGGGTCCCAGCGCGCGCAGCCCCGGGCGGCCGACCTCCATGGGCTCGCTGTAGTCGATCTCCCCCTGAAAGAAGGCCGGGCTCGCGTCCTGGCGGAAGAGCTCGTTCATGGCGGCCACCAGCCGCGGGGTCGCCCGGTAGGAGCGGCGCAGCGACTCGACCGCGCCGCGGGCCTGGAGCTCCTGCTTGGCGCGCAGGAAGCTGGCGTGGACGTCGGCCCCGCGCCAGGAGTAAATGCTCTGGCGCCCGTCGCCGCAGAGCACCGCTCGACCCGGGTAGCCCTGCTCGAGCCAGAGCGGGCGGATCAGGCCGCGCGCGAGCTCGCCCTGGCGGTAGGAGTAGATCAGCTTGTTGGCGTCCTGGAACTCGTCGTTGACGAAGAGCTCGACCTCCTGGCGGACCAGCTGGCGGAGGGCCGCTCCTTGGGGGCTCGCCAGGGCTTCGTCGAGGAGGACGAGCAGGTCGTCGTAGTCGATCTCGTTGCGGGCGCGCTTGGTCTCGCGGTAGGCCTCGCGCGCCGGCTGGGTGAACAGGCTCGCCGCCGCGGCGTCCAGGCCGACCTGGAGCTGTCGCAGCGCCTCCAGCCGCTTGAGCAGCGCGCCGCAGCCCGAGGGCGGGTTGGCGCCCAGGCGCGAGACGACGTAGCTCACGTCGCCAACCAGAGACGGGTCGTGGGGGGCCAGCCGGGCGCCGGAGTCGGCCAGCGCGCGGGCGCGCTCGGGGAGCGAGTCGAGGATCGGCCGCAGCGCGTTGCGCGTCTTCCAGTTGGCGATCACCTGCTTGTCTTCGATCGCCCGGCGGAGCTGGGTCCAGGTGCGGCGCGAGGTGCCCGCGACCTCTTCCAGGGCGGCCGCGATCGCGTCGTGGTCGAGCGCCGGGCGGAGCAGGGTCGAGGTGTGCTCGTCGCTGGCTCGCCGCAGGAGCACCTCCAGGCGCTCGAGCGAGCGGTGGCTCAGCCACAGCTCGAGGTCCGCGGCGTGGTCGCGGGCGAGGGTCCCGCGCAGGAGCCCGAGGAAGGCCCGCTTGAAGGCGCCAGCCCGCCCGACCAGCTCGGCGGCCAGGGGGACGCCCGCGCGGAGGGGGTGATCTTCGAGCACCTGGCCGGCCCAGGAGTGGATCGTGCGGATCACGGGTCCCGCGCGGAGGGCCGCCGCGAGGACGCGCTGGGCGCTGGGCGTGATCTCGAAGCAGTCCGCGTCGGCGGGCGGCTCGCTCTCGGGCGGGCCGAGCAGGCGCTCCACGATCTCGCGGAAGCGGGCGCGGCTCTCGCGGGCGGCGTTCTCGTTGAAGGCCACGATCAGGATCGACTCAGGCGCGACGCCCTGCTCGAGGAGCTGCGCGATCGCCGCTTGGCAGGTCGACTCGGTCTTGCCCGTGCCGGCCGCGGCGCTGATCAGGACGCGGCTGGCGGGAGCGAGGGAGAGGCGCGCCAGCAGCTCGGCCTTGGGGTGGCGCCACAGGACGGGCTCGCTCATTAGCCCGAGACCTTCAGCGTGCGATAGAGGCCGAAGCGCCGCTCGAGCAGCGCGCTGCACACCGCGTCGCCGGGCACCGGGCGCTCGCGCCAGTCGCGGAGCGGGCCGTAGGACACGGACGCGGTCGTGTCCGGATCCCGCCGGACGCCCTCGATCCGCGCCGGCAGCCCGCGCTCGGGCTTCTTGAGGTGGGCGACCACGGCCTCGAGGGGGAGGAGCTCGCGCTGACCGAGGAGCAGGTCGCGGACCAGGCCGCGCAGGTAGGCGCAGGCCCGCTCCTGGTCCAGGGCGGCGAGCTCCACGGGCCTCCAGGCGTAGCCCGGCCTGGGGCGGAGCAAGTGGGCCGAGAAGGGCTGGTCGCAGCGGACGCCGCTGGCGGCGAGGAGCACGTGGCTGAGGAAGCCGTCGGTGATCAGCTTCTCCTCCTTCTTGCGGGCCGAGGTCGAGGGCGTGACCGAGCCCGAGAGGTCCGCGAGGAGCAGGGGCAGGGGGCCCACGATCTCGACCCGCACGCTGCGCTCGCCCGCGGGGGTCGGCAGGGTGAGCTCGAGCTCGAGGGCTGCCTCGACGCGCTCGGCGCCCTCCGCGCCGGCCAGGCCGCCGAAGCGGAGCGCGCGCAAGGGCTGGATCGGTCGCGGCAAGGCCGCGTCCCAGCAGCGCAACACCTCGACCTGCTTGCGCTGCACGACCTCGAGGAAGGGCCCGGTCGGGACGCGGCGCCCGCGGCGCTCCTCGCGGCGCAGGGCGCGCAGGTAGCGCTCGAGCAGCTCGGCGACGCGCTCGGTCTCGTCCGCCGCAGGCGCGGCCATGGCGTCGCGGAAGACCTCGGTCAGCAGGGCCCACTCGTCGAGGCGGTCGACCTCGAAGGGCTCGGCTTCGCGCGGCTCGATCCCCTCGGGCTCGGCGAGGCCGCGCCAGCGCGCGCCCTGCTGGACGGGGCTCTGGAGGAAGCGCTTGAGCTGGCTGACGCTCAGGCGCGTCGCCTCTCCCGAGCTGCCGGGCGCGGGCAGCGGCAGGTCCTCTCCCAGGCCGAGCAGCGCGTCGAGCCCCGCGCGGACCGGCTCGCTGACGCGGGCGCGGACCTGGGCGAGCGAGGGCGAGGGGCCTTGCGCGATCCCGAGGTGGCGGCGGAGGTCGTCGCGCAGGGCGACGCACTGGGCTTCGCGGCGGGCCTCGGGCAGCTTGGTCAAGGCGGGCGCGCCGCCGGCCAAGGCCGGGAAGTCGCCCGGCTCGTGACGCAGAGCGGGCTGGCTCACGAGCCAGCGGCCGGCCGCCGCGGGCTTCAGGTAGCCAGCGCGGAGCACGCGGCGCAGGTGGCCGAGCACGGGGCTGGGCACCTGGTCGCGCCCGCGCGCGTCCTTGGCGACGTAGGTCAGGTGGACCCGCTCGGCGCTCGCCAGGGTGCCGAGGATCGCCTCGAGGTCCCGCGTCCGCGGGCTGGCCTCTCCGGGCGCTCGCCCGCGGCGCAGGTCCAGTCCGCTGGCCCGCTCTTCGCCGGCCGGGAAGGACTCGTCCAGCCCGAGGACCACGACCTGGCGGAGGGGGAGCGGGGGGAGCTCGCTGGCGACGAGGACGCCCCCGGCGAGGTCGCGCGCGTAGCCGCTGCGGAGGCGGCTCAGGACTTCGCGCGCCGCCGCGGCGGCCACGGGGTAGCCGACCTGCGCGCCGCCGAGGTCGCGCTCCCCGAGGCTGCCCAGCCCCCGGGCCAGGCGCTCGTGGAGGTTCTCCTCCCGCTCGTCGCTCGGGGCGAGGTAGGTGCGGATCATGGCCTCGAACCAGCGGCCCCACTCGCCCAGGACGAGCCGGGTCTGCTCGGCGACCGCCGCGTCGCGGACGAGGGAGCGGAGCAGGAGCGAGAAGCGCGCCGCGGCGGCCCGCCGGTCGCTGGGCAGGTCCTCGGGGGGCACGTCGCCCTGCGCGAGCGCGACCAGCCGCTCTTCGCCGGAGCGCTCGCCTTCGCAGAAGGCGCCCAGGGTGAGCCGGCGGAGGGCGGCCTGGATCGTGTAGTGCTCCTCCGGCAGCCCCTCCAGGTAGGTGCCCGCCTGGTCCCGGCGATCGGCGCCGAGGTAGAGGCCGAGCGAGTCGAACCACTCGCTGACCTCGTGCCGGTCCAGCTCGGCGCGGGTCAGGACGCTGGGGTGGGTGAGGATCCCGAGCAGCTCCAGGCGCGAGAAGCGGCTCCCTGGCAGGTCGAGCAAGAGCTCGCACACCTCGAGCAGGCGCTCGTCGGGGCGCCCCTCGATCAGGCGCGCGCGCAGTCCGGCGGCCCCGAACACCGAGCGGATCAGCGGCCAGTAGCCGTCGAGGCCGCGCGGGACGAGGAGCGCGATCTCGTGCAGCTGGAGCGGGCGCCCGCTGCCCTCCGCGTCGTCCTCGACCAGGCGCTCCAGCACGACCTCGGCGGCCCGCTCGACCTCGGCGGGGCGGTTGACGCAGGCCGTCGCGGCCAGGCTGCTGTCCGGATCGAGGTCCGCCTGGCCCAAGGGCGCGCGCAGGAGCAGGTCCCGCTGGAGCCGAGCCAGGAGCCCGCTGCCCTGCGGGAGCGAGTAGCGCGGCTCGACGACCAGCGCGACCCCGAGCTCGCGCGCCCGCGCGGCCAGGGCCTGGTCGTCCTCGAGCCCGAGCTGGCCCAGCACGGGCAGGAGCGCTTGCTCGCGTACGCTCTCTTGCTCCTCGGGCGGAGGGAGCTGCGCGTCGCTCCGCCGCGGCAGCCGGGCCCGCGCCGCCTCGTCGTCCAGCTCAGGGGCGAGGTCCTCCTGGAAGGCGACCGTGGGGCGGTAGCGGAAGAGCCGCACCTCGCGCTCCGCGGCCAGGCGCAGCAGGAGCTCACGCCGCGCGCGGCCGAGGGGCTCGCACGTCACCACGCAGAGGGGGTCGGGCAGCTCGAGCTGCGCGCCCAGCTCGGGCTCGGAGGGCAGCTGCCCCAGCGCGCGCCAGCGCTGACCGCTCTCGCGCTCGAGCTCGTCCAGCGCCTCGCCTGCTCCGAACACGCCCCGGAAGAGCGCGCGCTGCCAGGCGTCGCTCTCGGGGTCGGCGGAGAAGCCGACCTCGCCTGCGAGCCAGCGCTGCGCCTGCTCGGGCCGCTCGGCGTGATAGCCGAGGAAGGACGCCGCCAGGCGAGTCGCCAGCAAGTAGGGCCGCTGCGGGTCGTCCTTAGCGCCCGCGGCCAGGTAGTCGCGCACCGGCGCGAGGGCGTCTTCGGCCAGGGCCGCCGGATCGAGCAGCCGGGCCAAGAGCAGGCTGCGCAGGCGCCCGTGGTCGAGCAGGCGCAGCGACCCTCCCGCGGCGAGCGCCCGACCCAGCAGCCCGTCCAGGCTCGTGAAGCGGACGTTCGCCACGATCCCGCGCGCCTCGGCCAGGGCGTCGAGCAGGAACTTGCCCAGGTGCGGCGAGTCGACCGTGACCTCGAGCCCGGCGAAGGCCGCCTCGAGCGGATCGCTGAGGAGCGCCTGGTCGAGGCCTCGGGCGAGGGCGCGCAGATCGTTGCTGAGGAAGAGTCGGAGGGTCATGGGTCTCGCAGCAGCCTAGCGGCTGCGCCGGATCGTTGCGCCTCCTCCGCCCGGGGCCGGGCGGTTCTGGGAAGGCGCCGCCGGCTCGCTAGGATCGAGCCATGAGTTGGACCCCAATCAACGAGGCGCAGTGCCCTGACTCGAGCGACTCCGAGCGCGTTCGCGTCGTCGTCGAACCTCGCCCGCGGGACCTGGGGGGGCTGGTGGTCGGGCGGGTGCTCCCAGCGGCTGCCTGTCGGACCGTGGGCCCCTTCGTCTTCTTCGACCAAATGGGCCCGACCCGCTTCGAGCCAGGAGAAGGGCTCGACGTCCCTCCGCATCCTCATATCCACCTGGCCACGGTCACCTACCTGCTCGAGGGCGAGCTCGTGCATCGCGACAGCCTGGGGGTGGAGCAGCGAATTCGTCCCGGCGAGCTGAACTTCATGTTCGCGGGGCGGGGCGTGGCGCACTCGGAGCGCACGGACCCTGGCGAGCGGGCTGCCGGCCCAGTCTTGCATGGGCTGCAGCTGTGGCTGGGGGTTCCGAGTGACCAGGAGGACCAAGACCCCTGGTTCGAGCACCGCTCCGCCGACGAGCTGCCAGCCTTCGACCTCCCTCGAGGCGGACGCGTTCGGCTCTTGCTAGGGGCGGGCTGGGGCCACGAGTCGCCTGCGCGAACGCTCTCTCCCACGTTCTACGCGGACGTCATGCTCGCTCCGGGGGACGAGCTGAGCCTGCCGGCGGCACGAGAGCTCGCCGCGTTCGTGATCGAGGGCGCCCCGAGCATCGGCAGCTGTCAGCTGCGCACGCGCCAACTCGCCGTGTTCGGCGAGCGCCGCGACCAACCCCTGCGGGCGACGGACCCGACGCGGCTGGTGCTACTGGGTGGAGATCCGCTCGACGGACGACGCTTCATGTGGTGGAACTTCGCCTCGAGCCGGCGCGAAGCGATCGACGCCGCCAAGCAGGAGTGGCGAGAGCGGCGCTTCCCGCTCGTCCCCGGCGACGAAGACGAGTTCGTCCCGCTGCCCGAGTAGTCGCGCGCCTGCTCTCGCCCCCGCGTCGCTAGACGAGGGGCGCTCCGGCGTAGCTGCCGGGCGGGGGCAAGTCCTTAGGAGTCAACCGAACCAAAGGCGAGAGGCGCCCCGAAGGACGCCTCTCTAGGCGGTCTATGCCGCTACGAGCTATTCCGAAGAATGCTCAAGGTGATCTCGCCGAAGCGAGTCACAAGCGGGCGAAGAGACTCGAACTCTCAACCCTCAGCTTCCGGGAATCTGATCGTTCGGAGCGCTCCCCTTGGCGTGCGCGATTCGTGTCGAATACGTATGTGGACTGGCGGGCCGGGGAAGCCAGGGAACTACGGGCCCACAGCGTTTGGTGATTGCCCCCGGACAGCCGAGCGCCGTTGGATCTAGTCGTCATCGACCTATCGGATCTCAAGGGGATCGCCCAGCGTGCCAAGGCGGCTGGCTTCGAGGTCGAACTGCGAGAGCCGGACTACCTCGACCCCCTTGGCGGGGTGGTAGACGTGTGGTTCGAAGACCAGCTGGTTCAGGTCGTCAACTTCCGCAACAGCATGAACAGCATGGGCGGCGAGTTGCAGCCCCTAGCACGAGACGCCATTCAGCAGGCCAAGCAGTTTCTGCCGGGCAGCACCACGATCCGCGTTGTGGGCGTCGGGCACTTGATCGCGCTGAAGATCGCCGCCTGGGACGAGCGTACGGAGAGCGCGAAGCCGGTGCGCGACGTCAAAGGGCTCTTGGCCGCAAACGAGGATGCGCTTGAAGAGGCGAGGGCGGTTTGTGACCGATTCGGCAGGACGCGAGGACTGAACAAGAAGCTCAAGCTTTTCGCGGACGCTGGCGACGCGTTCTAGCCCACCAGCCGCACCCTGGCTTGACTCCGGGCCAGGTTCCGAAGAACGCGCTAACGCCCGCGGCTCGAAGAGCGGAGTGGATCGCGCGGGACGGGGAGTCCGAGCCCAGAGCGCCTTGTCGATGTTCACGATCCGCCAGGGGCTGATCCTCACGCTTGGCCGGGGAGCCAAGCGTGACGATCGCCTCGCGGTTGCCGACTTCCGCCGGTTACTCGCGCTAGTCCCGCGAGAGGCCGAGGCGCGCGAGCACGTGCCCGACCGAAGCCGGCGAGACCTCGGCCGCCAATCAGGCCTCCGTCGCCTTGGTGCATCGGGACTACTGACAGGCGGCGCCATCAGCGATCGACGCATGCCTGCTGCATTGAGCGCAACGGGAGGCCTTCGTGGAGTCGTCGGGACCGTCGCTAGCTTCGCTCCGAGCGGGGCCTGGTCAGGTTGAAAGCGACGGGATAGCGTCTCTAGGAAGAATGCAACTGGGCAGATACACAGTCACTGAGGAGATTGCCCGCGGCGGAATGGGAGCCGTGTTCCTCGCTTGGGATCCGAGCGCCCAGCGGCAGATTGCCCTCAAGCAGCTGATCCGAGGGGCTCAGGGAGAGGCCGGGGCCGAGCGCTTCCGGCGCGAGGCAGAGGCGTTAGGGGCCCTGAGGCACCCCAACATTGTGCGCGTGCACGGAGTCGAGACGCATGGCTCGGACCTAATCCTTGTTCAGGAGTTCGTAGAGGGCGCAAACCTAGCGGAGTCCCTCTCTCAGGGGCCCCTCCCCGAACGAAAGGCCGCGGAGGTTTGCAGGGACATTGCTGGCGCGCTTCACCACGCGCATCAACATGGCCTGATTCACAGGGACGTCAAGCCGGCCAACGTTATCCTGCGCAAGACGGGCGAACCCGTACTTATCGACTTCGGGTTGGTGAAGAACCTGGACCTCGAGCAGCGGTTGTCGCAAACGGGCGTGGCCATGGGCAGCCCCGGCTACTGGTCACCGGAGCAGGCGACGGGGGAGTGGAGGAAGGTCGACGCGCGGACCGACGTCTATTCGCTGGGAGCCACTCTCTATGCGCTCCTGACGGGTGCACCTCCCTTTACCGGGGGCAACGCGGCGGGTAACGCGATCCTCACCGTCGCCGAACCAGCAAGACCTCCCAGGGAACTACGAGCTGGCTTGAGCAAGAAGCTTGAAGCGATTTGCCTGCGCTGCTTGGAGAAGAAGCCTGAGAAGCGCTATGGGAGCGCGCGAGAGCTCGAACGCGCGCTGCAGGGTTACCTCACAGGGCAGAGGTCTCCGGTCAAGCATCGCCTGGTCGCAGGAGCCGCGCTGATCCTCTTCTTGCTCGGTTTGGTAAGCGCACCCCTGATGATCTCGCCGGGGACTTCCCCAGTTGAGCCTGAGGCCACGATAGGAGTTCCCGAGCCCACCCCAATGCTTGTCCAGCCACCTGCGCAAGGGAGCGCTAGGGCAGAGGGGGGAACGCCCAGTTTCCCCCAGTGGTTCGAAACGCTTCCTGAAGAGGGCAAGCCGCCGGCTCTCCCGAACGGTGTCTTCCCTAGCCAACAACCTGGCGAGTACATCAATGCGAAGGACGGGTCGGTCCTGGTCTATGTCCCAGGGGGCGAGTTCATGATGGGACACCCGGAGTCGGAGGGAGAGTTCGGATCGCTGATCAAGATCCGCTGGAACGATCGGCCCGCGCACCGCGTGACCCTTTCTGGCTACTTCTTGGGACGCTATGAGGTCACATGGGGCCAGTATCGGAGGTTTTCAAAGGCCAACCCTGACTACGCGATCCCCGAGAGCGGGGAGACTATTGACTACGGAGGTCAGACCTACGAAGCCCAAGAGGACCTCCCGGTCTGGTGTCTTCGCTGGGAAGAGGCGAAGGCCTACTGCGACTGGGCTGGGCTTCGACTGCCGACCGAAGCTGAGTGGGAGTTCGCAGCGCGCGGCACTCGGCCGGAGTTCGTCTTTCCCTGGGGTATGCGACTCCGAATTGGGCAGGCTAATCTTCACGGAGGGTTGGACGGTGCACCCGGGCCATCGGCTGTGGGCGAGTTCGAAGGGGACTGCTCGCCCTTTGGAGCTATGGACATGTGCGGAAACGTTTCTGAGTGGGTCTCGGACTACTTGGGTCCCTACACGACCGCAGCCGCTCGCGATCCTCGTGGACCTACGCAGTCAACGAAAACCTGGGCAGGAGTGCATGGTTGGAGACCGCTCAGGAGCGACGAGGGGCCGCTCCGAGTGCTTCGTGGAGGAGCGTGGAGGACCAGCGATGGGGCTCCACCGAAGGTGGATCCCTACGCCCAGGGCGCTTACTACTATCAGGTAACGAGGCGATTCGGCGGCTTTGAAGGGTCAAGCGCACGCTTGCCACTAGCAGGGGCTCGGGTGGCCGTTAGCGTTCCACGGGGCAACCGGTGAATTCACAGCGCGAGACGGAAGCGGAGGGTGCTACGCCTCGAAGGCGTCGCAAGCGACTTCGCCTCGCCATTGCATTCGTCTCGCTAGGAGTTGGGATTGGCCTTGCGGAGATCCTTCTCCGATCGGTTTGTCCCCTGACCTACAAGATCTATTCAGGTGAGGGGGTCTTGCTGGACTGGAGGCCGAGTCAGCCTTACGGCACTCGGGTCAGCACCCTCGTTTGGGAGGTGGACTTCGCCGAGACTGCGTCAACAGAGGACGTGGAGCGGTGGGATCGGGGTACTAGCATTCCTGATCAGCAGGGAACTGCAATCGTTCGGCACACCCGATTGGGCTGGGATTGCAAGCCAACACTCAGAGCCCACAAGGCTGTGGCTTGGACACGAGGGCGGGACCTTCGGATCCTCGCTGTGGGTGACTCCTTCACGTTTGGATCCGACGTTCGGTGGAACGAGTCTTGGCCCTATCAGTTGCAGGAGGCTCTGCCAGACAGCGAAGTCCTGAACGCGGGCGTTCCCGGCTATGGAGTCGACCAGGTCGCCCTGAAGCTTGAGCAGCTAGGGGAGCGACTCAAACCGCAGGTCGTCGTGTGGGGCTTGGTCAGCTACGACGTTGAGCGAGCCGGACGCGCCTGGTTTCCGAAGTCATGGATGCCCAAGCCGGTAGTGGAGTTCAAGGACGGCGAAATGAAGGTCCAGCCTCCAAGAACGCGTGCCGAGGTGATCGACAGCACGAGGACATGGTGGAAGCACTCCCGAGTAGCCCTCGCGCTCATTGCCGGAGTCGATGTGCTGCGATACGCGGCCTGGAAGGAGGAGTGCACTTCACTCTTCGCCGAGCTCCTTCAGCACTCCAAGGCGAAAGTGGAATCGTGGGGAGGCGAGCTTCTGCTCGTATACATTCCCACAGGCGGGCCGATCCTCAGAGAAGACGACCAAGACGGTAGAGGGCTCATGCAGACTTGCGCTGCAGCGGGGGTATCCTTCTTGGACCTCAGGCAGAGCCTTAGGAGCCTAGATCTTTCACAAGAGGCTCTAGAGGGGCTCACGCTGAAGCCTGGCGGACGCGGACACTACACGAAACGTGGCAATGCCTACATCGCGAGCCTAGTCGCTAAGGAGCTAGGATCCTCCAAGCCAGGCAAGAGCAGAGAGAACGCCCAGGAGGAGAAGGACAACTAGCAGCAGGAAGAGCTTCGGATTGCGCCCCAGACCTGCCGGCATACTTTGCGCATGGCCGCCGGTGGCGTATTGCCCGAGAGCTTCCCGGACCTCCGCGGCGGTCTGGTAGCGCTGGGCCGGGTCTCGCAGGAGGCACTTGGCGAGCACTGCTTGGAGACCCGCTGGCACGTCGTCCCGGAAGTCGCTCAAGGGCGAGACGTCGCCGCTGTAGACCTTCACGAAGAGCTCTTGCTGAGAAGCTGCTACGAAGGGAGGCGACCCCGTCAAGGCCGTGAACAGGGTTGCGCCTAGGGAGTAAACGTCCGCGCTGGGGCCAACGTTTTCGAACTCTCGCGAACCCAGGAGGTTTTCTGGCGCCATGTATAGGGGAGTTCCTACGGCGCCCCCTGGAGCCGTAAGTCGCTCATGGTGACCCTTGGGGTCGAGCGCGACGCCGAAGTCGGTCAGCTTCGCGCATCCGTCTTGGTCAATGAGCACGTTCGAGGGCTTTACGTCGCGGTGAATGACGCCCTGGTCGTGGCATGCCTGAAGCCCGGCCGCGAGGCTGCAGCCCCAAGCCGCTACCTGCTGGATATCGAGCTGCGTAGGCGAAGCGGCGAGGCCAGCGCTGACCCTATTCCCCGGTTTCAGCACCTCTTCTACGGAGTGACCGCGGGCGACTAGCTTCACCACGTCGGAGAGCGTGGCGCCGGCGACGAACTCCATGACGAGGTAAGGCGTCCCGCGTTGAGAGGTCCCCACGCTATAGACGCTCACAACGGCTGGGTGGCGGATCGCCGCCATGGAGCGAGCCTCTGCCTGAAAGCGCAGGAAGGCCTTGTGGCTGGAGTGGTGGCTGGTCAGCATCTCCTTGACCGCGACCATCCGCTGAATGTGAACGTCCCATGCCTGATAGACCACGCCCATGCCACCGCGGCTGATCTCCCCCACCACGCGCAGGCGATTCGAGAAGACCGGCAGGCCCTGCAGGACACCCTGATCTCCTCTAAGAAGGGCGAGGTGGACGTCGTTCAGGTTCGTCAGGTTGAGGAAGAACTGCTGCGCGTCGAGGCCAGCGGTGTTGCCTCGGGCGAGGAAGTCGTCGCAGGCAGCGAGGGTCGAGCCGCCGATCAGACCCATGGCATGCGCCTTCGCAGCGAGCCTGCGGCTTTCTTCAACGTCCTCGGGTCTCACGCAGCAGTCGGCTCCGGGCCTCGCAAGCCCTACTCATAGCGGAACAGACTCGCAGGGTCGAGCCTGCGAGTCTCTTAACTAGTCGGATCCGGTTTCTCGGAGCCCCAGTGCTATCCGCAAAACAGAGGCTGAGTCCTCACAGCAGTAAGCGCGTAGCTCAGCCATGGGTCCCTCTGGAGTTGAGTCGCTCTGGAGCAGCTGGGCGTAGGCTTCCTGCGCAGCGAGTCCGTCGTCGATCCTCGAGGGGGGCAAGATCCTGGCAATCGCAGTTCGCCCTAGCAGGAGCGGGCGGACTCGCTTGAGCCCATAGGACCCCTCAAGTCGCGGATCGAAGAGGCGCTCCTCCAGGAGCGGACGAAGATCGACCAGGCGCTCGCGAATCGCGCGCAGCTCTGTAGCCAGGGCGGGGACGGCGCAGGCGAGCTCCTCCAGGCGGCTGGCCTCGAAGCCGAGCCCGTAGACGAGGACGGCCCCAGCGTGATCGGCGAGGGCCCCGACGAGCTGAGCAGCGAGCGCTGGCCGAGGGTCGTCGGGGGTCGGATGCAGGTAGTCACGCGACTCGAGCCCACTGGGCGTTTCGAGGTGGACGCTGAACTGGAAAGGGATCGGCTCGTAGGGCCGGGCGCCGGGGTATCGAGGCAGCGCGGCCGCGATCGTCTCGAAATCGAGAGAAGCCCAGGGGCGAGGCCAGGCTGAGAGGTGTTCACCTAGCGCTTGCCTGTCGAAATGCTGGCGACCTTCCAGCACTGCGAGGGCCAGCCGGCGCTGGCGGGCGCTGAGCTCAGCCGGGAGGTCTGCGGGGTCCTCGAGGCGCGCCCGGCCCTGGCGGTGGAGTCGCCATGCGACGCGAGCGGGGAAGCGGGGCAGCTCGAACACCGTGGGGCCTTCGTCGGGCCAGCAGCGCTCGAGGTAGGGGCAGGCGCGATCGCCGCCGCGCTCGCACTGGGGACCCACGTCTAGGGCCGGAGGCGCAGGCAGCTCCAGCGTGTGGCGCGACGCCTCGATGTCGCTGTCGAGGGTGCGCAGGCGTTGCCGCACGGCGCGGGTCTCGTCCGACCAGCGCAGTCGGTGCGCGGGGTCGGTCGCAGCGGTGTCGACATGGGCCACCCAGGCCTGCTCGACCTCGAGCCCGCTCCCTTCGGCGAGCCACACGCCCAGGGCCAGCGCATCGACGTGCTCCGGCGTGATCGAGCTGGCGCTCGTCACGCGCGTCAAGGACCAGGTGGGCTTGGCGCCGGAGGGCGCGCCCCTGGCGACGAGGAGGTCCAGACGTCCGATCAGGCCGCCGCGCTCGAAGGCCGCCCCGTAGAGGACGCGCTGGCCCTCGGCCAGCGCGGCGCGGGTCCCGGGCACGCTCGCGGCGAGGTCTTCCGGCAGAGCGCAGCCGCGGGGGTGCGCTCGTCGGGCCTCCGCCACAACCTCCCGGCGCTGCCGAGCGAGCCAAGGGTTCAGCGGCCGAGGACTCGTCGGCTCCCTGGAGCTCAGCCAGAGACGCTTGGGGCAGCGGAGCCCCCTTAGCAGCTCGGCTACGTGAAGCGGGGCTCCCTCCCTCTGCGACTCGGCCGCGGACTCCTCTGCCTGAGCCAGAGGGAGGACACGCGCTGGCGAGAGGGGCTCCAGACCGGTCGGGTCTGCGGCACAGGTCCCCGCGCCCTCCTGGGCGAGGTCCCGCAAGAGCTCCTCGAGGAGGCGCTCTTCGGGAACCGCGCGGCGCTCTGCGTGGAGGGCCGCGGCGAGCGCTGGATCCCAGGGCGTCTCGAGCTCAGCCGGAGGGGTGAGGGGAGTGCCTCCTTCGCTGAGCAGGTAGTCGAGGGCCCGAAAGCGCCAAGGGCGAGCGCCGTGGCGGCGGATCACGAGGTCGGCGATCCCCAGGCCCGCCGGGTCGAAGTCGCCGTGATAGAGGAGCTGGATCCCCGCCTCGGAGAGGCCCTGCAGGAGCAGCCGGGCAGCCGTGGAGGGCTGGCCCTCGGTGCACACCAGCGGCGCGCAGGCGGCTCCGAGCCGGTCTGCCGCGGCCGCGACCACGCTGGGGTTCTCGCACACGTAGACGACCAGGCCCGTGAGCGTCGGGTCGAAGCGCGGCGGCTCGCGCAGGAGCTGACGAACCGTGAGCCGACAGGGCTCACCCGCCTCGGCGTGGAGCGCGAGCTGTCGGCCGCTGAAGGTGTCGAGGTGGGCGCGGAGGCCGAGGACCAGGACTGGCGCGCTGAGCTCGTCGAGGAGGACGCCGGCGCCGGCCCAGGCTTCGCGCCGTCCGCGCGCGTCGCTGAAGTCCTCGGTCTCGCTCAGGGCGGCGGCGGCCCGCAGGGCCAGGTTCCCCAGCGGTGTGCCTGGATCGAGGGCGTGAGCGTCGCCGAGGGCCTCGGCCGCCAAGACCGCGAGGCGCACCCCGCGGGCAGGGAGTCGGGCGAGGACCGGGCGGAGATCGTCGACCAGCCCTTGGGCTCGAGGCGGCTCGCGCTCGCTGAGGCGGGTCAGGTAGCCGGTCGCGGGCAGGCGCTCGGCCCACTCCGCGAGGCGCGGGTGGTGCGCGCTGGCCTCGGCCAGGTCGGCGTAGAGCGCGTCCCAGGCTCGCTGGCGAGCCACCGCCAAGGCGCGCCGATCCAGGAGAGGCCCGCCGAGGAGCACAAGGGCCTGGCGGAGGTCCGCGCAGAGGCCGGCTGCGCGGAGGACCTGCTCGAGCTGCGCAGGATCGACCCCGATCGTCCGTCCGCGAGAAGGCCGACGACCGAGGAGTCGGTCGAGGGCGGAGCGCTGTTCGGGGGTGGGGCCGCTGAGGGTGACTCGACCGCCCAACTCCCCGCTCGTCTCCAGCCGACGCCGCAGCCGCTCGACCAGCCACGCCAGGTCCGGTCCCCCCAGAGCCTCGCGCAGCCGCTCTGGGTCGAGCGCGGCCGCGTCGGTCTCGCGCGTCGTGCTCAGGCCGGAGCCTCAACCAGGTCCGGCGCGTCCTGCGGCGCTTGAGCCGGCGAAATCGGCCGCTCGTCGCGCAGCCGCTCGCTGCCATTCCACACCCAGCGAGTGACGTGGACGGCGTCGACGCCGGGAGCGGTGGCGAGCTGGCAGATCGCGAGGGCGGGCAAGGTGGGGTAGCAGCCCCACTCGCGCTCGGAGGTCATGACGAAGTCGAGGTCGAAGGCCTCCATGAGGCCCATGGACTTGGCCCGCATGTCGGCGTCCACCCCCACGAAGGCCTCGTCGAGCAGGATCAAGCGCGGGGCGTGGGCGTCCGCGGAGCGATAGTGAGCCGCGGCCGCCGCCAGCTGCGGGATCGTGAGCGCGATCGCCTTCTCCCCGCCCGAGCCGGTCCCGTGGGTCCGGCGCGTCAGCAGCTGCCAGCGCCCGTCCTGACGGCGGTGGATCCGGAACCTATGCCAGCGGCGGTAGTCGAGCGCCAGGCGGAGCGCCTCCTGCCACGTGCCCCCCGCGCCCTCGCGCAGGTCACGCCGGACCTCCTCGATCCGCTCCTGCAAGAAGTCGCCCAGCGCCTCGCGGTCCTCCAGCGACCAGGTCGCGCTGCTCGAGAGCAAACGCCGTCGAGCCTCGCTGGTCCCCGCCGGTCCGTCCGCCAGGGGCTCCCAGGTGAACTTCAGCTCGACCCCCGTGCTGGTCGGGCAGCGCTGGAGCTCCCGATTCATGTCGGCGACGACCTGCTCCGCTTCGCGCAGACGCTCGTGGAGGTGCGTCGCGATCTCGCCGACGAGGTGCTCCTCGATCACCGCCCGCTCGCGCGCGCTGAGGATCCGCTCTCGCTCCGTGACCTCCCCCGCCAGCTCCTGCTCCAGCTCGAGCGGGCTGAGCGAGCGCCCCTGGTAGGGAACGCTCACCACGAACACGTCGGCCTGCTGGCGCTGGACGGGCTGGTAGCCGTGCACCGAGAGGGAGGTGCCCAGATCCACGAGTTGGCCGTTGAGTTGGCTGCCGACCCGCTCCCAGGCGCGGTCGTCGCAGGCAACTGCTCTCAGGGCCTCCTCCGCGCGCCGCGCGAGGACCACCCCTTCAGCGCGCTCCTCTGCCTGGGGCTGAACTCCAGCGACCGCGAGCAGGCCCGCGTCGACGAGCCCCTCCCAGCGCTCGAGCGCCTGCTCGCGCCGCTCTGCCTGCTGCGCGAGCTGCTCTTGCAGGGAGCTCAGCCGCTGAGCGGAGGCAGCGACCTCTTCGGCAGCCGCGGTCACCTCGTCACGCGCTTGCTTGCTCTTGCTGCGCAGGTCTGTGATCGCGGCGCGGGCTTCGGCAAGCTGCCGCTCGAGCTCTTCGACCCCGGCGCCGACCGAGGCCCTGAGCACGCGGTAGCGCTCGCGCAGCTCGTCGCGGCGAACCTCGGCCACGGAGGCTCGCGCCCTCCGCTCCTCGGCCTCGGCCGCGCGCTCGTCCCGCGCGACGAGCGCGGTCTGCAGGCGTTCAGCGGCACGCAGGCGCTCCTCGACCCCGGCCCACAGCAGCTCGAGGCAGCCGGCGTAGTCGGAGAGCGCCGCCCGCAGCGCCTCCCCCCGCTCGATCCATTCGGACAGCCCGAGGTCGGCAGCGTCCTGGCGACGCCGCTCGTCGGCCTCAGTCAGCGCACGCCGCGCCTCGATCACGCGCGCCTCTTGCCGCTCGAGCCGCTCGCGCTGGCGACTCGCTTCGCGCCGGGAGGCGTCGCGGCGGTGGGCGGCTTCCTGGAGCGAGGCGACCTCGGGGCAGGCCGCGGCCTCGGCCTGCAGGCGAGCCTGGTCGGCAGCGAGCGCTGCCAAGGCCAGGTCGAGTCGCGCGAGCTCCTCGTGCGCCTCCTTCAGCAGCCGCGCCAGCTCCGCCAGCCGGCGTCGCCGCCGCGCCTGGCGGGCCCCCTCGCCCACGTGCTCGGCAGTGGCCTTGCTCCAGGACCCCGCCAAGGGGCCGAGCTGGTAGCGCCCGTCTTCGCAGACCCACACGGCGCCTGCCTCCGGGCGAGAGCCGACGTGGGCGAGGACACCGGCGACGACCCCTGGGCTCGGGGCGCCGTCCTGCTCGGGATCGACCGCCGGGCTGAGCAGCCGCAGGAGGGACTCCTCCTCGGGGAGCCGCGGGCTCAGCTCCGAAGTGAGGAAGGCGTCGAGCTCCCAGCCGCCTTCGCTCGCACGACGGAGCACCTCCCCGCTGGGGGAGATCCAGGCGTCGAGCAGCCCGGCCGCCTCGAGGGCGGCCTCAAGGCCAGCGCGCGCTTCCTCGTCGAGGGCCTCGCGAAAGTCGACCAGACGCCAGAGGGGGGCCCCTGGCCGCTCCGCGCGCGCTTCGACGTCGCGACCCGGGAGGGGCTGTGGCGGTCGGTGCTGCCCCGCTTCGAGCTCGTCCCGCTCGGCGACCAGCTCAGCGTGTCGAGCCGCCGCCGCCTTGCGCTCGACCTGCAGCTCACCCCGGCGCAGAGAGAGGGCGTCGGTGACGCGCTCTCGAGCAGCCTGGACCGCGGGGCCCAAGGGCCCGGTCCCCTCAGGCGCCTCGCACCAGGCGCGCAACTCCTCGCCCAGGGCCTCGGGCTCCGCGAGCTGCAGCTGCTCGAGGCCACGGACCCAGGCACGGTAGGCCTGCAGCAAACCCTCCTGCTCCGCTCCGAGCTGGGCCTCGGCCTCGTGCAGGGCCTCCCGGGCGTCGTCGAGGGCCTGCTGGAGCAGCTGCTGCGCCTCCTTGGCGCGCTCCAGCTCAGCGGCGGCGCTAGCGACCCCCTCGTCGAGCCCGCGCAGGTGCTCGGCGTGACGGCGCCGCTCCGCCAGCGCCTCGGCTGCGGCGCTGCGGGCCGCCGGCAGAGCGGCGCGGCCCGTCGGGTCCGGAAGGGTCAGCGGGGCCACCGCCCGCTCGTGCTCGCCCTCAAGCAGGCCCGCCGCGCGAGCCGCCGCCCGCCCGGCCAGCTCCGCCAGCGACTGGCGGCGCTCGGCGGCTTCGGCGTCGGCTCGAGCGGCCGAGGCCTCGGCTTGCTCCGCTCGCTCCTCGGCCGTGACGAGATCTCGAGCTGCTAGCTCCGCGGCGCGCGTCGCCCGCTCCGCCTCCTCCTGGGCGCGCTCGAGCTGGCGCGCGTCCTGCCAGGCGGGGCTCTCCTGCAGCGCCCGCGCTCGCTCCTCGGCGCAGGCCTCCTCGCCCTCGAGGCCCTCGATCCTCGCGACGAGCGCCGCGCGCCGCTTGGTGGCCTGCTCTCGCTCGCGCTCGGCGGCCCGACTCTGGGCGAGGAGTCGCTCGTGCTCCTCGTCGGCCTGCAGCACCTCACCCGCGCGCCTGCGGGCGGCGACGCGCACGTAGCGGCGGTAGCCGGCCAGGAAGCGCTCGACGTCTGCACGCGCCGCGCGGAAGCGTTCGAGGGCGCGGCGCTCGTCTTCGAGCCCGCGAAAGGCCTCCGCCACCTGGTCGAGAGCCTGCTTGGGGAGCGGGGCGAGCGCCTCGCCCAGCGCGTTGCTCAAGCGCTCCTCGTCCAGCTTGCGCGAGAGCTGAGGCTTGCGCAGCTCGATCAGCAGCCGCAGCAGCGCCTCGTAGCGCTCCTCGCCCAGCCGAAACAGGGCCTGGTCGACGGCGCGCCGGTAGTCGCCAGCGCGCTCGTAGACCGCGCCGCCGAGGTCGTGCTCGGCGAGACGCTCTTGGAGCAAGCGCCGGCCGAGGGCGCAGCCGCTCTGGCCCTGGAGGAAGAGGTCGCGGCCCACCCGCTGGGGCGTGACGAAGAACCAGCTCTCGACCGAGCCGCGCCCCTTGGTGGCCTTGAGCCCGCAGCCGAGGGTCAGGCAGCGCTCCTCGCCCTCCTCGTCGATCCGTCCGAGCTCGAGCCAGGTGTAGCCCTGACGGTCGTCGTGCTTGTCCATGAGGAGGTTCCAGGCCATGCGCTTGGCGCCGTCGCCGTCGGGCTCCAGCCGGTGCGCAGCCGTCTCGCCGTCGAAGAGGAAGGGCAGCGTCAAGGCCAAGACCCGGGACTTGCCCGTGCCGTTGTTGCCGCGCAGGAGCAGGCGTCCGCCTTCGAAGCGGAACTCCTCATGGTCGTACTTGAACACGTTCAGCAGGCCGCAGCGGAGCGGCTGCCAGCGCAGGCTCGTGGGGCGAGGGAGCGGGCTGGACAGGGGCGCGTTCACGGTGCCTCCTCGGGGGACGGCGTATCGAGGGCGAAGCGGGCGATCGCGGGCAGCGGGAGCACACCGTCGGGGGCCTCCCGCACGAGGCGCAGCCCGAGCAGGCGGTCCACGACCTCGCGCGAGAGCGTGGCCTCGGCCTCGGGCTCCCGCGCCCGCTTGCTCCAGCGCTTGCCGTGCTCGACGATCAGCTCCGCGGTGCGCTGTTCGAGGGCGGCCCAGCCGATCGGCGCGCCGGCTCCCGCGGCGCGCAGGTGCTCCGCGAGGTGCTCGCAGAGAAGCAAGGTCAAGTGGCCGAGGGTGCCCTCCTCCGGGAGGCCGAGGTCGGTCGCGTCGCCCCGCTCGTCGACCATGGCGATCCCCTCGGCGCGGACCTCGGGGTGAAGCCCGCTGGCCACGTGGACCTGCTCGATCAGCCGGCTGCGCTGCCCTTCGACGTAGACTCGCTCGGCCTCGTCGAGGTCGTCGTAGTAGACGATCGGGTCGTCGAGCAGGCGGCGGTAGGCGCGCTGGCGGCAGCGGCGAGTCCGAGCCTCGTCTTCCTCGGGGCTGCCGGGCGTGAACACCGGCTCGTCGTCGAGCAAGGCCTCGAGGCGCGCCTCGAAGTCCTCGGCCTCGATCGTGGAGGGGCCGCGGCGGGCCTGGAGCAGGGCCGCCAGGGCCGGGCGCTGGATCGTGTAGAGGGCGTCGCCCTGCTCGCGCAGGAACCCGGCCTCGTCGCCGTGAACGCGGACCAGCACCCGGTGGTGCAGCAGGAGCCGCACGACCGCGACGAGGTCGCGGCGTGCGTCGCGGCGCTTGAGGTCGAAGTCGAGGTCGAAGGCCTCGTCCTCGGCGTATCGAGCCAAGATTCGCTCGGCCAGGTCGCCGAGCGTCGTCTGGCGCTCGGCCCGCTCGAGGGCGGCCAGCGCC
>MDTG01156478.1_pt1 | contig 49104 bp, 48 predicted proteins | sample 811421 | NCBI WGS metagenome assembly MDTG01 (sample SAMN05326645, study PRJNA326480) | marine metagenome | isolation source: seawater | place: Pacific Ocean: South East | collected 2011 | reverse complement strand
TACGTCTTAAGGCGTGGAAGAGTAGGACATTGCCAGACTTTGTATAAGCCTAAAATTCTTCATGAATTCATATTTTTGTTTCCATCTAAATTTTAACCTTGTAGTATATTATTAAATTTAAGACTTCTACAATTACGGATGAAACTATGATGAATTTCTCAAATAACTCAATTTTGGTCGATAATTATCTTCACAATCTATCAAGATTATTAAGTTCACTACTTTTAGTGGTTACAGGATCTGTATTATTGACCTTATCAGCAAAGATAAGCGTTCCATTTTATCCAGTCCCAATGACATTACAAACACTACTAGTCTTGTTTATTGGACTTACTTATGGTCGAATATTGGCACCACTGACAATTAGTTTATATTTATTTCAAGGAGCAATCGGCCTTCCTGTATTTGCAAATGGAGGTGGGGTATTGTATTTACTTGGTCCTACAGGTGGCTATCTAATTGGTTTTCTTCTCTCCGCAACTATTCTTTCTCAGTTATCTAATATTGGCTGGAATAAAACTCATTTTTACACATTAATCTCGTTAATGATTGGTACGATAACAATATTTTCATGTGGGCTCTTGCAATTATCAGTCGTATTAAGTAAAACTATCACAGAAAGTATGATGCTAGGGCTCTTCCCTTTTATCTATGGTGAAGCTTTTAAAATATTAATTCTCTTGATATCGATACCATTCTTATCAAAAAAAATATTTCGGAAGAATTCAGAATAATCCATGCAGAAAGTACAAATTGCACCATCGATACTCTCAGCAGACTTTTCAAATCTTGAGAGTGAAATTCTAGCTGTTGATAAAGCTGGCGCAAATATGATTCATATCGATGTTATGGATGGTCATTTTGTTAATAATATCACTTTTGGTCCTAGTTTAGTTCGTTCAATACGTGGTAAAACTGAACTACCTTTCGATGTACATCTTATGATTGACCCAGTGGTAAAATACATAAAAGATTTTATTGATGCAGGCGCTGACATAATTACGGCTCATCTCGAAATTGATGACGATTTATTCCAGGCGATTGAATTGACGCATTCAATGGGAAAAAAATCTGGCATTGCTATAAATCCAGATACCAAACTCGATAAGATTTTACCTTTCATTGACATCATTGATCAGGTAATTGTGATGTCAGTCCATCCTGGCTTTGCGGGACAATCTTTTATAGAAGAGTCTATAGATAAAATCCGAGAACTGAGGAACATAATTGGTAGAAGGAAAATAAAAATTGAAGTAGACGGAGGCATTAGCCCATCTTTTTCTCAAGACTGCATAAATGCGGGATGTGATATACTTGTTGCGGGTTCTTCAATTTTTAATACAAAAAACTATGAGCTTAGTATTAGAGAAATAAGGGGATTCCAAAATTAGTATAAATTAATTTCATAATCTTGCGGCTCTAATTCTCTCAGTATCTCTCCATCTTTGATCAGCAGAAATCTGTTCACAAAACCTATAGCTTCCGCAGGTGTATGGATTGCCATAATAATTGTAATATTTTTCTCTTCTCTGATCTGCTTGATAAGTTCCAGCATTTCTATTCTCAAATTGGGATCTAATTGACTAAATGGCTCATCCAATAGAAGTATTGTTTTGTCAGATGACATCACCCTACCAAGTGCAACCCTTTGTCTTTCACCGCCTGATAATTTTCCGATATTTGAATTAATCTTACTACCAAGATTCAAATATTTGATTATCTCATAGATTTTTTCTTTATCATTATCATGCAGTTTAAGATTTGGTCTAATAGCAATTGCAATATTTTGAAAAACACTAAGATGTGGGAATAGATTATTCTCTTGAAATAATGAGGATACTGGCCTCTCTGATGGTGTGAGCTTTTTCATCTCAATATTATCAATCAATAGGGAACCTGAGTCAGGTTTTATGAATCCGGCAATGAGATTTAAAAAAGTTGATTTGCCAGAACCGCTTTGTCCGATTATACCAATCCACTCACCTTTATTTATTTTAACAGTGAATTTTGTTTTAAAGTTATCTAGTTCTAATGATAGATTTTTGAGTTTAATCATCTCTTTCTCCAAGAATGTATTCAAAAATAAAAATTATTGATAGTACAAGAACTAATAGTGCAAATATTCCAGCCGAGGCATTATCCATTCTGTAGGAGCCAAGGCTTTGGTATATGTATAATGGCAAGGTCCTTATCTCTGTTGATCCAAATAAGGAGATAAGACCTAGATCTCCCATTGACAGAGTTATGGCGACTGCAGATGCGGTAGCAAAGGACCCTCTTAATAGCGGTAACTCATACTTTACAAACCTTGTGATACCATTAATTTTATATGCATAAAAGAGCTTATCATACATATGTGACACTTTTAAGTATTCAGGACTGATAATTCTTAATGTAAAGGGTATTGTAGTTAAAGAGTTTATTCCAATAATAATATATGGAGCAATTTCTTGTATGTTGTAGACATTCCGAAGAGATAGAAAAATACCTGTTCCAAGTAATATTGGGGGTAAGATTAATATTAGATTTCCGGATAATTCTAATAAGTTTGCTAACCATTTTATTTGATAACTGATGACTAACTTTCTAATTGTTATTAAGAGCATAATTGAAATTAGTAATGAAATTATACCAGATGATAAACCAAGTAGGAGTGTCCAATAAATGGAATTTAGTAGGCCTTGGTCTGTAAGGAAAATTATATCACTAAAAGCTCTAAGGCAGGAAAAAGTTAAAGCCAGTATGGGTAGAATAAAGATTAGTAAGGCAATAATCAGCATTATGGAGTCAAAAATAATAGTCTTTGCTGTTTCTGTATTTTTATTTATTTGTTTGAGTTTGGTATACGGTTCAATTTTAAAACTTTTCGTAAAACATAAGATTAAAAGTACAATAAAGCTTGCAATAGTCATTTGAATTATGCCCAGTGAAACTGCACGGTCAATATTAAACTCAATTTTCAATGCATAATAAAGGGCAACCTCAATTATTGAATATTTTGGACCACCCCCCAGAATTAGGACAACAATAAAGCTTGTGAAGCACAAAGAAAATATGATTGCTGCAGTCACAAATATATTATGTCTAATTGCCGGCCATTCTATTAATGTGAACGTATTCCAACGATTAAAATTATTCTGGGTTCCAATTCGCCAAAGATCAGAGGGTACACTGTTAAGAGAGAATAATATAATTCTTATTGCGAACGGTACATTAAAAAATATGTGCGCTAATAAAATACCATTCAATCCGTATATATATTCTAACTTTTCATACCCGAGAAAAACGGATATATCAGAAAACCAACCTGAAACCCCATGGAGCTTAATGATAGCGAAAACGCCAATTATTACCGGTAGTACGAAAGACAGCCATGCAAGAGATAGAATTAATTTTACGAGCCTGTAATGGAGGTATTTCCTTACTGAAAGGGCAAGGGGTATGGCAATAATTATACTTAGCAAAGCGGATAGAATGGACTGATAAATAGTAAATGATATGACTCTTTGAATATAATCATCCCTAATTATTTGGCGGATGAGTTGAAGATTAGCATATTCAAATACGCCAGATATCGAGGTATATATCAATAATAAGACTAGTACTGAGGCAATTAGTCCCGGTAATAACCATTGGTATTTTTCTATTTGAAACAAGCTGTACTGCTCGTATTTATTTGCTTAAACTTTCTTCCCATTCCCTAATCCATTCTTCATTGTTTAAATATACTTCTTTGGATGAGAGCCTCAAGGGTTTTTCAACATTAACCAGTTGCTCAAATGCACTGGATAATTCGATACTATCAAGGACAGGGTACATCCACTGTGTTTCTGGGATTACACTTTGAGCATCTTTTGATATTAAAAATGACAAGAATTTATTTGCAAGTTCATCATTACGGTTGTTAGCTAACTTTGCAGCCACCTCAATTTGTTCATAGTGCCCCTCATCAAATTTTGCAGCCTTGTAGGTGTTATCATTTTCAAAGGTTATATGATAAGCAGGTGAGGTTGTATAACTCAATACCATATCTGACTCTCCATCTAAGAATAAACCATACGCTTCACTCCACCCAGGCGTAACTGTAAGAATATTTACATTTAATTTTTCCCAGATATTCGAAGCCTCATCCCCATATATTTTCTTAATCCAGAGTAGCAAACCTAGTCCGGGTGTTGAGGTTCTCGGATCTTGAATAATGATACGATTATCACTTTCCAATAACTCATCAAAGCTGCTGGGTGGATTTTGTATTTTTGAGGAGTTATAAATAAAAGAAAAATAGCCAAAATCATATGGCACAAATACATTATCTGTAAATCTATCATTTATACTTAAATTTTTAAGATCTAGAGAGTGGTTATCAAATAATCCTGTCATTTTTGCTTTATGGGTGAGGTTTGAGTCGAGTCCTAACACAATATCAGCATTTGTATTCTTGCCTTCATACATAACTCTTGTAAGTATTTCAACACCATCTGATAAACCAACAAATTCAAGATCACAGTCACAGAATTCTTCAAACTTCTTCTCTAATGTGGGTCCTGGACCCCATTCAGCCACAAACGAGTCATACGTATAGACAACTAACTTATTAGTTTCGGATTGTGCAGGTATCAGTGATAAATATAAGATTAAAAGCGTTTTTGTTACTAGTTTCATTTTTGTCCCTTCTTTTTTATCGGGACTGAAATTAATACTAACTCAATCCCTACGCCGGTATTATCCGTATCAGGTTCATCGGGTTAGCCTAAAAGCTTCTCAGTTAAAACACCCCGTGAGTACATCTAATTATAAATATTTTTTCTGCATTGTCTATTATTTGATATCTAATTTCATTTGATAACTCAAATAGTAGTGTATATTACTAAATATGGATTTGTTTTTTATTGTATGCTTTTTTGCCGGGCTATTAAGTTTCTTATCGCCATGTGTCCTACCCATAGTCCCTTCATATCTCTGTTTTTTGACCGGATCATCATTAGAAGAAATTCGTACATCCAATAACCTATACAGACGTAGGTCCACACTTATACGTTCAGTTTTTTTTGTACTAGGCTTCTCAATGATATTTATTGGGTTGGGGGCATCAGCAACTTTGCTGCGTCCAATTTTAAATTTTAATGTTAGTATCCTCGATCAAAATATAAATCTACAAAAAATAGCAGGACTTTTAATTATACTTTTTGGTATTCATCTAATTGGAATCTACAAATTTCGGTTCTTGAATAGGCAATTAAGTATAGATATTGGAACCAAACAGAAAGGCATCGGCATTTCATTTTTGATGGGAATCGCCTTCGCATTTGGTTGGACACCTTGCATAGGCCCCATCCTTGCAACCATCCTCACCTTAGCCTCAGTAGAAGAAACTGTTACAGAAGGAATTTTATTACTTACTTCTTATTCTCTAGGATTAGGTATTCCATTCATAATAAGTAGTTTTTTAGTGGATGGGTTGATCCGATTTATAAGGAATTTTAAATCAAAATATAATTATGTCGAAATTAGTATGGGAATTGTTATGTTGTTTACCGGGCTAGCATTTATCTTAGGTTGGATTGAAGAGGGGGCGTTTTATTTGCTAGAAAATTTTAGTATTTTATCTAGATTTGGGATTTAATTTTGAAGAAATAGTAATTAGATAGTTAATAATTAAATATGTTGTTATGTTGAAAAATATAGAAAATCACCCTCAGGTAAAATTTGGCAAGATTGGTGTACTGATAATTAATTTAGGTACACCGGATGCTACAGATTTTTGGTCTATAAGGAGATACCTGAAAGAATTCTTAAGCGATAGGCGAGTTATTGATATTAATCGATACTTATGGTGGCTTCTACTCAATTTAATAATTCTTACATTTCGACCAAAAAAAACTGGAAATGCTTACAAAGAAATCTGGAATTATGAGAGGGATGAGTCACCTCTAAAAACATACACAAGGTCACAAGCGCATTTGCTATCAGAAAGACTAAACCACGTCGAAATCGATTGGTGTATGCGTTACGGTAACCCTTCAATTAGCGATCGTCTGAGATCTATGCGCGAAAAGGGAATTGATAGATTATTAATTTGCCCTTTATATCCTCAATATTCAGCTGCAACAACTGCAACTGTAAATGATAAGGTTTTTGCTGAACTAGCAAAAATGCGTTGGCAGCCTGCAATAAGAACATTGCCGCCATTTTATGATAACAAAGTATACATAGATAAATTAAACAGATCGATTAATGAACATCTTGGAAAATTAAAGTGGCAACCCGACTTAATCTTAACATCATATCATGGGCTCCCAAGAAGGTATCTTGACTTAGGCGATCCTTATCATTGTCACTGTCACAAGACAACGCGCTTGCTTAAAGAAATGAACAAGGAAAACTCTGAAAAAATCATGCTATCTTTTCAATCGAGATTTGGAAGAGAGGAGTGGCTAAAACCATATACCGAAGACACTGTTATTCAACTTGCAAATGATGGCATAAAGAAACTTGCTATACTGTCACCTGCCTTTTTTTCTGACTGTGTGGAAACACTGGAAGAGCTTAACATAGGTATTCAAGAAGTGTTTAGGGAAAATGGTGGTGAAGAATTTACACTTATTCCGTGCTTAAATGATAGTAAGGATGGTATTGAACTGCTGGAATATCTTATAAATAATGAGCTACAGGGGTGGGTATAATCTACAAGGCCGAAATGTTAATTAAATCGTGTAGATGTATAATTCCTGTTGGCTTGTTGTCTTCGAGAATGAATAAGCTTGTGATTTTTTTTTGGTTCATAATAGAAATAGCAGATGTGACGGTAAGTTGACTTGAAATCGTTACAGGTTTCTTTGTCATTATATCCTTAGAATCTCTAGCGAGTATATCTCCAGCTAAGCATCGTCTAAGATCACCATCCGTAATTACTCCGGTTAGATTTCCATCAGTATCTGTTAGGCCAATACACCCAAAACGTTTCTTTGTCATGATTACAAGAGCTTCCGATAAAGGAGCATTCTCATTTGTAAGGGGGATTGCATCGCCGCTGTGCATTACGTCTTGCACTGAAGATAACCTTGCCCCAATTTTTCCAGATGGATGTAACAGCTTGAAATCATTTTGGCCAATATTTTTCTCAGTCATCAAGGTTATTGCGATTATGTCTCCAAGGGCAAGTTGCATTGTAGTGGAGGTTGTGGGCGCTAGGTCATGCGGGCATGCTTCGGTAAATTCAGGTAAGACGATTGCGATATCTGATTGTTTCGATACAAGACTTTCCCCATTTGCTGTTATTGAGATTATTTTTATATTATTTTTCTTTGCGAATAAAATAATATTTCGCAGCTCAATTGTTTCTCCCGAATTCGAAATGAGAAATAATACATCATTTTTCTTTAATAAACCTAGATCACCGTGACTCGCCTCAGTACCATGCAAGAACAGTGATGATGTTCCTGTAGATGTCAGCGTGGCAGCGATTTTGTTTGCAATCATTCCGCTTTTTCCAATTCCGGAAAAAATAACATTACCATCTATTTTTTCAATTAGATCTATCGCATCCATAAGTTTTTCCCCAAGTGTTCTTGATAATCCATCAAGTATGGAAGTCAATCCAGATAGTTCTTTACTGGCTACCCCCTGCATAAGTTCCAATCTTTTGTTTTGCATAGTTTCTTTCTATCAAAAAATACCGAAAAAGAGCGATCTATAATCTCTTTAATATCAATAATCCTAACTCTTTTAAAACTAGATTTTATTTGAATATTGATTATTTTATATATTTTTTTACTAAATAATAGATAAAAATTTAATGAGCAATATTGTACCACCGGATGCTGTGTATATCAGTAATGGCTTTTGAAAATCATTTGTTTATTAAAATACATCAAGTAGAAAATATTTTGAAAAGCGATTCGCAAAGTGGTATCTTGTTAATGTAAGATAATCATATTTGGTCTAAGACACAATACAAACTATTGAGGGTTTTATGCTAGCCAAAAATATCCCTGGAATTGCACTCGCTTTATTAATTGCATATGTTGGCGCAAAATCGAGCCATTTTATTGGCGTGAATTTACTCGGCTTCTCAAAGAGTCCAATATCATCAATTATGCTCGCAATTATATTTGGTATTTTGCTTGCGAATATAATTAACTTACCAAAACGATTTGAAGAAGGTTTCAAATTTTCTATTAAGTACATACTAAGGCTTGGAATAATTCTACTTGGAATCCGATTGGGCCTTCTCGATATTTTAAGGATTGGAATAATCGGTTTACCAGTTATTGCCTTATGCATTATATCAGCTCTTTTAATCGCAAATTATTTGTCAAAGTCTCTCAATATTTCGACTAAGATGGGTTCACTGATAGCGGTTGGAACCGGTATCTGCGGTGCTAGTGCCATTGTAGCAACAGCACCCGCAATTGATGCGAAAAAAGAAGAGGTCACTTATGCAATCGGTGTCATAACTGTGTTTGGGATCATTGCAATGCTGTGTTATCCATTCTTGGCCCATTTCATTTTTGATGGAGACGAATTATTTATTGGGCTATTTTTAGGCACATCTATTCATGAAACGGCTCAAGTTGCAGGATCTGGGCTAATTTATTCGACTCAATTTGACTCTCCTAAAACACTTGATATTGCAACTGTGACAAAACTTGTCAGAAATACATGTATGGTCATAGTTATACCAGTTGTAAGTTATATATATCACCGAAATAAGAAAGATAAATCAGAAGCAAATAAAACCTCGATTTTAAATATTTTCCCTTTCTTTATATTTGGGTTTATAGCCATGGGAATTATCAGGACAATCGGGGATTATGGTATTGAGAGTACAACTTATGCTTTTATGATGTTCGAAATATCAGCATGGGAACAAATCATACACTTTATAAAATCTTCAGCTGAGTATTTGCTCGCTATTGCAATGGCAGCAGTTGGTTTAAGTACAAATATATCTTCACTCAGAAGCCTTGGTTTAAAGCCACTATATGTTGGTCTAATAACAGCTTTGAGTGTCGGTTTATTTAGCATTACATCAATTTATCTTATAAATATTATAGGTGTTACGATCTAACCTTTAAGTAGATGTAATATATTAGTTTAACTTAATTTTTTAAATGGGAGAAAAATGCGTTTAGTAACATATAAGAAGAGAGGCGATAGCGCCACAAATGTTGGTGTTTTAGTTAATAATGATATGGAGGTAGTCATTTTATCTGATAATGATATTCCATCAGATATGAACGAGGTTATGAAATTAGGAAGTGAAGGATTAACTAAAATCAGGGAATTACTGGATACAAATCCAAAAACACACCCAATCTCCGAGGTAGATCTTTTAGCACCAATACCTAGACCTCTCAGAAATATCATGTGTGTAGGTAAAAACTATCATGATCACGCAAAAGAGTTTTATGGATCCGGTTTCGACTCTAGCGGAAAAAAAGCGGTTGCTGATTTTCCAGTGATATTCACAAAAGCAACAACATCGGTAATAGCGCCAGGTGATGAGATAATCCTTGCAAATGATTATACAAATACCACCGACTATGAAGGCGAATTAGGATTGGTGCTCTCAAAAGGTGGAAAGAATATCAAGGCTGAAGATGCATATGACCACATATACGGTTACACAATTATAAACGATGTGTCCGCAAGAAACATACAAAAGCAGCACGAACAATGGTTTATAGGAAAAAGCCCTGACACGTATTGTCCCATGGGGCCAGCAATAGTTACTGCGGACGAAATTGGAGACGTCACAAAATTAAAATTAATGACCAAAGTCAACGGAAATATCAGACAAGACTCGATTGTTGAAAGATTGATATTTGATATTCCAACGCTAATATCGACAATCTCAAAAACTATGACGCTAGAGATTTGTGACATTATTGCCACAGGTACACCTGCTGGTGTCGGCATTGGCTTTGAGCCACCGATTTATTTAAAAACAGGTGATCACGTAGAAGTTACAATTGATAAAATTGGTAAACTAGAAAATACGGTGAGGTAGGTTATTTTTCAAAAGAATCACTATAAAACAATATTTTTACCGATTTCTTGTTTTCCAAATCTTATCAATTGTATTTGCTCGATGATAGCGTTCGGGATAAAGCTTAGATATGATAATTTGGGCTAATTTTACACACTGATCTCTGCTCTTTGGCCTCTCAAAGAGGTTGCCATGCAAGCTTGGTTGCGTATTCTTGCTAAGGATCTTGTTCATGGATGTTTTTGCCTCTTCTATCGATTCGAATTTCTTAACATCCGACCCCCTTAATTGAGTATTCCAAATTTCGTTAGTAGTTACTTTATTCCGATCTTTTTTAATGCGTATTAATACATGACCTGTTTTTTGTTTTTTTGTCTCCCAGACCTTTTCGCATACATCAATAATGGTAAATTTTTCCTCTTCGGAGTATTTTTCTTTTCTTCCGGAGCCTATTCTTTTTCCGCCTGCTGACATATGCTACCTCAAAAACATTAGATGTACTTCAAAAAATTATAGTAAATATCTTAAGTTAGCCTTAATCATTTAAACTTGAGGCTTATTGGCATTGAAATTTTGAAGAATATCTTGTACCTATACTTAAAGAGTTTTAAGATATAAATATCTTGGGCGCGTAGCTCAGTGGGAGAGCACTACGTTGACATCGTAGGGGTCACAAGTTCAATCCTTGTCGCGCCCACCAATTAGAAATGCATAAAATGGAAGAACAAGAAGTTTTAGAATATTTTGATTTTTTACAGTCGCTTGCTGATGCAGCTGCAAAAATTACACTGTCCAGCTTTAGGCAAGAAGTGCATGTGCAGAATAAAAATCTAGAGACAAATAAATTAGACCCAGTAACAATAGTCGATAGAAAAACAGAGGAAGTCATTCGCAAGCTTATCTTGAGCAGATATCCAGGACACACAATTATTGGTGAGGAGTTTGACTCAGTTGATACTGACTCAAATTATAGGTGGTTTATTGATCCCATAGATGGAACAAAATCATATATATCTGGAATTCCTCTCTGGGGGACCCTTATCGGCCTCGAAATTAATGGTATACCTGAATTGGGAATTATTGACCTACCATGCACAAAGGAGAGATATCTCGGATCAAATTCTTTGAAAAAAGCAATACGTATCACCGGAGGTACATCTGAGGATGTTTCCACTTCAGGTGAAGAAAGATTAAAAGATTTAAAGTTTGGCTACACATCTGACGAAATGTTTGATGATCGAAGATCCAGGAAGATTCTAGACAAAGTGAATGAATTAGTCGGTATGACAAGAACAGGCGGGGATTGTTTCTTTTATGGTCTTTTATCATCAGGGCATCTCGATTTGATAATTGAAAACAATCTTAAACCTTTTGATATAATACCCATTGTACCGATAATAATTGGTTCAGGAGGTTGCATTTCTAATTGGAATGGGGAGAGTTCTTACTCGGATGGAGATATAATAGCAAGCTGTAATGGGTCAGTACACAATCAGATACTTGAAATTATAAAACAAATATAAGCCTAACCTGAAAAGTATTTTAAATCCTCGTTGTTTGCTACCCAGGAAGAGTTTGTCGGCCAGTTTTTCGTGCGTGAAATCATTGATTTTCCATAACGTACGCGGAATAATATTGTCCTATCTTGTCCGGTAGTAAATTCGTGTAGTTCACCTTTTGGATGAACAACAAAACACCCTTTTTTCAATACCAGCTCTTCACTTTCAGTTCGCATAACTCCTCCGCCCTCGTAACAAAAGTATATTTCAATGGCTTCCGGATGGCAATGATTAGGGCTTACTTGGCCTGGTTCCCAGCAGGCAATTGATACATCACCCTGATCATAAAAACCAAGTTTCTTTTCGACATGAACTACAGGGTTGAATTCCTGTTCTAATTCAAAATTAAAAGACTCCATCAATTGCACGCTTGAAATGAACTATTAAATAAAATATTAGCAGAAAATAAAAGTTATACAATCCAACTTGAATAATTATAAGATAATAATTAACTATAAAATGTAGACGCCTAATGGGTCTGCCTATTATCAACATGTTGCTCAAAGGAGGATATGAAATGAGAATGCACACATTTGATTTAACACCACTTTACAGAACCTCAATAGGATTTGATAGGCTCGCACAAATGCTGGACACTATCAACGTTGATGTTCCATCTGGTTACCCACCATACAATATAGAAAAACTTGAGAATAATAAGTATGGCATATCAATGGCCGTATCAGGTTTTGATGAGAGCGATCTTAATATTGATGTAAAAGAGAATATTCTATCAATAACGGGAGATATATCTGGTGATGACAACAGGGAATATCTTCATAAAGGAATTGCTACGAGAAACTTTGAAAGAAGCTTCAGACTTGCTGATTACGTTGAGGTTGAGTCTGCAAACCTTTCTAATGGTCTCCTTAATATAATACTTGTAAGAGAGTTACCTGAGGCGATGAAGCCACGTAAAATAGAAATATCGACAAGTAAAGTTATTGAGGGATAATTACAAATGTGGTGGAATGCAAACATTCCACCGCAATATTTTAAAATTTCTTGATTAGATTCATTAGCTGGAATATTTCACTATCTAACGTATTGTATGATGTTACCATTCTAATGAATTTTAACTCGCCTCCATCATATTTTTTATCGAGTGATATACTTGTCCATTCATGAAATAGAACGCTATGATCAACTAAATACTGTTCTAATTCAGCTGGAATAATAATGAATATTTCATTTATATCTCTCTTCCAGGGAAATTTTATAAAATCGAATTCTTTTAATTCCTCACATAATTTCTCTGCTTGTTTGTTTGCTTTTTCTGCCAGTGCTAGCCATAAGTCATTCTCAAGATATCCAATTATTTGTGCTGATAGGTATCTCATTTTGGATAATAGATGCCCTGATCTTTTTAGGTATTGGTTCATATTTTTTGATAGTTTTTCATCAAAAAATAAAATTGCTTCTGCTGATAAGGTCCCATTCTTTGTTGTACCAAAAGATAATACATCAACACCCAATTTCCACGTAAGCTCAGCGGGAGTATTGTTTGTGGCAGACACTACATTTGCAAAACGCGCACCATCCATATGGATATTTAAGTTTTTTATCGTTGCAATTTCAACAATTTGATTTATCTCACTCGTTGAGTAGATTGTTCCACATTCTGTTGCTTGCGAGATACTCAAGCTGGACGCCACCATATCATATTTATCATTAGGATGACTATTCGCAATTCTATTGAAGTCATCAGCAACAATTTTACCTTTTGAGGTTGGAACCGGGAATAGTTTTGCGCTGTTTGAAAAAAACTCTGGTGCATTACACTCTTCTAAATAAATATGGCTATCAGCACCGCAAAATATTGTACCAAATGGCGGTGTTATACTCGAGAGAGCAAGAGAGTTTGCTGCAGTCCCTGTTGAAACAAAGAAGGACGATAAATCTTTATCGAATAATTTAGATAAAAGGTCGCACGCTTTTTTGGTAAGTTCATCAGCACCATAAGAGGAAATAGTGCTTTTATTTGCTTCAATAATCGCATTTATGATTTGGTCTGGCACTCCATGTACGTTATCACTTCTTAAATCAATCATTAATTGGCTCACCATTGTTAAGTGTATTTAAAAAAAAATCTTCTTCATGCAGTCTGCATTGCTCAATAGTTTCACTTTTTTTGAAACCATGCCCTTCACTGTCAAATAAGAACATTTTTGATTTTACATCATTTAGGATCAGGCGGTTATATATTTTTTGTGTCTGTGACGGGTATACTACATTATCGATCAAGCCTTGAAAAAATATTACAGGTGTTTTTATTTTATCTACTTTAGAAATTGGAGATCTCTTTTGACATAATTCATTTATATTGGAGTCATTATCAATGCCAAGAAGCCTCTCTGTGTAACCTGACTCAAATTTATGTGTCTCAATCATGAGGCTCTCCAAATCACTTACGGCATAGTAACAGCTTGCGCAGGCTACATCCAACCCTTCACAAAGTGCATTTAATATTGTAAAACCGCCAGCACTTGAGCCTTTTAGTATAATTTTTTCTGGATCATAGTAGCCACTTTTTCGTACATGATTGACAACGTCAAGCAAGTCTTGTGTATCATAAATACCCCACTCACCGTCCAATTGCTTTCTGTAATTTATCCCAAAATTAGTGCTTCCGCGATAGTCAATCTCAATAAATCCATAACCTCGAGTCTTCCAATATTCTCGTTCTTCTGAGTAGGTATAATTTGAGCAGCTAGTGGGTCCGCTGTGGACTTTCAAAATGACACTGTTATTTTTATTAGTGGAGTTAGGTGGGTAGTGGTATATATGACAATTCACTACCGACTTGGGTTGTATCAAATTTTTGTGTACTTTTTCTTGCTTCAATCCAGCTGACATAGTTTTTATATCAATATACATTATTTCATTTTCGGAATATTCTGTGGAGCCTGCTAATATTATATAGCTGTTGGAAACACAGACATGGTCTGAAATAATATTTAGATCATATTCTTGATAGGTATTATTTAATCTATTAATTATGACTTGTTTTGTTCGGCCTATTTTCCATCCTGTCGCGAATATATATTCATTATCTATAATTTTATAACTAACTAAACCGCTTACCCATAGTGGTTTCATAAGATCTATTCGCAAATCAATTATCTGCTTCTTACACGATCCATCAAATTCGAATAATTCCCCCCGGTCGTTCACTTCGCGAACATATACGATTTTATTTTTGTCCCATTCAGGTTGGAAAATGCTCTTACCATTACCGCCATCAATGTAATTGCAGTTATTTATATCACCGCTTTCTAAGATATCACCTGTGTGTAGCTCAGAAGACTCCCAAGGCATATTTGGTAAGTCCCATTGCAACCAGAGTAATTTTTTACCATCATTTGATATTTTAAGATTTGAGTAAAATGATGCACCGAAGACTGACTTTTTAAGTTGTGAAGGGTCATCTAAATCTATGTGTGCGATATAATTTGAAGGGTTTATTTTATTATTAACGTTAAAATCTTCGATAACAAAATAAAGATGATTATTGTGAGCTGCTATTTCTCCAATGGACACATTCTGCATGGAGAATACTTTCTTTGTCTCTTCATTCTTAATCTGGTATATGTCTTGATCTTCTGAATCTATAAAATAGACAATTCCACTTCCCACGAAGTAGGGAATGCCACCATAACCGTGAATCTTGCTTCCAACATTATACTTCTTTTCAGTGATATTTGATGATTTAGCTTCCAATATGTTATATCTTATTATTGATGACAAACCTTTTGGACCGGAATTTGATTCTATCCAATAAATATTATTATTATCAGAAAGAGGGTAATATCTCCTCATTAGTTTGTTGTTGGATAACTCCTTTGCGAGTAACTCTTTGCCCTGAAAAATGACCTTCTCACTCATCGCATTTAATAAATTAAGCATTATCTTCTGTAAGCATAGTATGAAATAGTTTTATGGCACATAAGTTTATTAATTTTTTTAGATTATGATCTAGATTTTTCTATTTAAGTTATTATATACCATCTATGCAAAATTTGCATACCTTGTTAAATTTATTTAATATATATTTAACGTTAATTATATTTTTTATAATCACATAAACAATTTGAAAAAAACTTGGTGAATTGATGTTTAAGCATCTACAAAGCAATGTCAAAAAAACGATAGATAGAGGTTTATACGATCCTCAAAACGAGCATGATGCGTGCGGTATCGGATTTGTTGCAAACATCAAGAATAATGGATCTCATCAAATCATTAAAGATGGTCTATCAATACTAGCAAATTTAGTTCACCGTGGCGCTGTTGGTGCTGATCCAAAGGCCGGTGATGGATGCGGAATTCTAACGCAAATACCCGACGATTTTCTCAGAAAAGTTATGACTGATATTGGGATAGATTTGCCCCCAGTAGGTTTCTATGGAGTTGGCAATCTATTCCTTCCCAAAAGTAAATTAAAAAGAGAAAAATACTTGGCTCAAATAAAAGATATTGTTGAGGGTGAAAATCTGGAAATATTAGCTTTAAGAAATATCCCTGTAAACAATGAGGGCCTAGGTTATTCTGTAAAACCAACAGAGCCTCAACACGTACAAATATTTGTAAGTGCAAGAGAAAAAGATATAAGTCAGGATTTGCTTGAGAGAAAATTATACGTCACACGTAAAAATATTTATCGTATTTTCCTAGGAAATCAAAAAACTCCGCTCGAGGATTTTTACATGTGCTCACTTTCCTCAAAAACATTATTGTACAAAGGGCTATTACTTTCAGACCAACTTGCTGATTATTTTCTTGATCTGAAGGACGAGACATTCAAATCTGCACTAGCCTTAGTTCATCAAAGGTTTTCAACTAATACTTTCCCAAGCTGGAGTTTAGCGCAGCCTTTTAGAATGATATGTCATAATGGTGAAATAAATACATTAAGAGGGAACGTGAATTGGCTGAAAGCACGGTTAGCATCCCTAAAATCTGATCTTCTTGGGGATGACATAAAAAAGATATGGCCAATTGTTGTTGACGGTCAATCAGACTCTGCATGTTTTGATAATGTCCTAGAGCTTTTGGTAAATAGTGGCTACTCAATATCCCACGCCATGATGACAATGATACCTGAGGCTTGGACTGGTAATGAAATCATGCCCAAAAAAAGAAAAGCCTTCTACGAGCATCAAGCGTCAATGATGGAACCATGGGATGGGCCATCTGCAATTGCATTTACTGACGGAACTCAAGTTGGCGCCACCTTAGATAGAAATGGTTTAAGACCGGCGAGATATTTTATCACCGATGACGATCGAGTGGTTCTGTCTTCAGAAATGGGAGTGCTACCCATTGCAGAAGAAAATATCATCGAGAAGTGGAGGTTGCAACCAGGGAAAATGCTACTTATCGACTTGGAAAAGGGACAAATAATTGCTGATGATAAGCTCAAAGAAGACATGGCCAATGCACACCCATATGAAGATTGGTTGCAAAAAAGCCAAGTTATCCTCGAGGATCTTCCGGCAGTCGGTGAGGTGAAACATTTTGTAAATAAAGATTTACTGAGTCTACAGAAAGCTTTCGGATATACGCAAGAAGACCTAAAGTTCCTTCTATCTCCGATGGTCGCAACTGGACAAGAGGCTATCGGCTCCATGGGTAATGATGTTCCCATCTCTTCTTTATCAGACAAATCAAAATCACTTTTCACTTATTTTAAACAACTTTTCGCACAAGTAACAAACCCCCCAATAGATCCAATTAGGGAAGAACTTGTTATGTCACTTGTATCTTTCATTGGCCCAAGACCTAATCTTCTTGATCCACATAAAAACTCATCATTAAAAAGGCTTGAAGTAAGACAGCCCATATTAACAAATGAAGATCTCGAAAAAATTAGGTACGTCAGTGAGTTATCTGAGAACTATTTCAGAGCTGTAACGCTTGATATTACATTTAGTATGGATAATTCCGATATAAATCTATCACAGATTGTTGAAAAACTATGCGAAAAGGCGGTAAAAGTAGTAGAAGAGGGATATAACATTATTATCTTATCTGATAGGTTTACCAACGACTCTCGAGCGCCAATACCTTCACTTCTTGCAACTTCTGCAGTTCATCATCACTTAATTAAGAAAGGACTGAGAACATCAGTTGGAATTGTTGTTGAAACAGGTGAAGCAAGAGAGGTTCATCATTTTTGTACTTTAGCTGGGTATGGAGCTGAAGCAATAAATCCATATCTAGCATTTGAAACAACAGAACAAATAAGAATTTCTCTAGATGAAGAAATTTCAAAGGAAGAGTCTCAAATTCGTTTTATAAAAGCGATTGATAAGGGGATACTCAAAGTCATGTCGAAAATGGGCATCTCAACCTACCAGTCATATTGTGGCGCACAAATTTTCGATGCTATTGGGCTTGATAGAAGTGTTATAGAGGCATACTTTGTGGGGACACATTCTCAGATAGGAGGTGTTACAATTGATGACATTGCTAAGGAGACAATAGCTAGGCATCAAAGCGCTTATGACAGTCCTGATATCCTTAAGATTACACTTGATGTAGGTGGTGAATATGCACAAAGAAATAGAGGTGAAGACCACGCATGGAATTATAATACAATAAGCTCTCTTCAGCACGCTGTCCGTGGTAATGCCCAAGATGAATATAGCAAATATGCAGCTGAGATCAACGAACAAGATAGGCGCCTATTAACTATCAGAGGGTTGATGAAGATAAAAGCTGCCAAAGAAGACAGTAGAAAGAAAATAAAAATTGAAGAAGTGGAGCCAGCAAAAGACATAGTAAAGAGATTCTCCACGGGTGCGATGTCCTTTGGTTCAATTAGTAGAGAAGCGCATACAAATCTCGCAATAGCCATGAATAGAATCGGTGGAAAATCAAATACTGGTGAAGGCGGTGAGGAAGTAGATAGATTTATTCCATTAGCAAATGGTGATACGATGCGCTCCGCAATAAAGCAAGTAGCCTCAGGACGTTTTGGTGTAACTGCAGAATATCTGACTAATGCAGATATGATTCAGATTAAAATGGCACAGGGAGCAAAACCTGGTGAGGGTGGTCAGCTACCTGGTCATAAGGTAGATGCAGTCATTGCAAAAGTAAGATACTCAACACCTGGTGTTGGCTTAATATCACCCCCTCCACATCATGATATATATTCAATCGAAGACTTAGCACAATTGATATATGATCTAAAGAATGCCAATCAAGAAGCACAAATCAGTGTAAAACTTGTATCTGAGGTTGGTGTAGGGACTGTTGCGGCAGGTGTAGCAAAAGCTAAATCTGATCATCTGACAATATCTGGGTATGAAGGTGGAACTGGAGCAAGTCCATTAACATCAATCAAGCATGCAGGGTCACCGTGGGAAATCGGGATTAGTGAGACTCATCAGACTTTGGTTCTCAATAAGTTAAGAAATCGTATTACTGTTCAAGTAGACGGTGGGCTTCGCACTGGTAGGGATGTAATCATTGGTGCATTACTCGGAGCTGATGAATTCGGTTTTTCAACTGCACCGTTAGTCGCATCTGGTTGTATCATGATGAGAAAATGTCATCTCAACACTTGCCCAGTTGGAGTAGCAACTCAAGATCCTGAGCTAAGAAAGAGATTTACTGGTACCCCTGAGCATGTTGTAAATTACTTCTTTTTTGTCGCAGAGGAAGTCAGAAAATATATGGCAGAAATGGGCTTCAAGACATTTAATGAAATGATCGGTCAGAGTCAAATGCTAGATAAAAAAGATGTGATCGAACAATGGAAAGCTAAAGGTATAAATCTGAGTCGAATTCTCTACAAGCCCGAAACTGGTGAAAATGAGAAAGTTTATAAAACTGAAACACAAGACCATAATCTAAGTGGTGTATTGGATAATGAGCTTATTCGTCTAAGTGAACAAGCAATCAGCAATAAAAAGCCGGTAAAGATTGAAAAGACAATAACTAACGTTGACAGGTCAACTGGAGCAATGCTGTCCAATCAAATCGCAAAAAAATATGGCCACAAAGGGTTGCCAGAGGATACAATACACTTAAAATTAACTGGAACATCTGGTCAAAGTTTTGGAGCTTTTGTGTCGCATGGTGTTAAAATCGAGCTAATTGGTGAAGCAAACGATTACGTGGGAAAGGGTTTATCTGGTGGAAAGTTGATTGTTTATCCAAATCCTAAATCAAAAATTAATCCAAACAAAAGTATGATCGTTGGGAATACTGTTCTTTATGGGGGTATTAGCGGCGAATGTTATTTTAGAGGGATCGCTGGTGAGCGTTTTGCAGTAAGGAATTCTGGCGCAATCGCTGTAGTTGAAGGCACAGGAGATCATGGTTGTGAATATATGACTGGTGGTTGTGTAGTGATACTCGGAGAGACAGGTCGAAATTTTGCAGCTGGTATGTCAGGGGGTGTCGCCTACGTATTGGACGAATTTGATAAATTTACGGCAAGATGTAATCTGTCAATGGTTGAACTCGAACCAATTAGATCAGAAGATGATTTATTAGAGAGGCTCCAACATCAGGGGGGTGATCTTGAGACTAAAGGAAAAGTTGATATATTAAAGTCGATGACAAAATTTGATGCTGAAAGGATATACAAACTCGTTCAAAATCATTATAATTATACAGGCTCTGATAAAGCAAAACAAATACTAGATAATTGGGATGTATTTCTTGCTAAGTTTGTAAAGGTGATGCCAGTCGATTATCGGCGTGCCTTACTTGAGATCGAAAAACAAAAACTAGAATTAGTTAAATAAGGCAATGGGTACGGAAGGTTTTTAAATGGGAAAAGTTACTGGTTTTCTTGAAATTGATAGGCATGACAGGAAGTACAAGCCTGCTGCAGATAGGGTTAGAAATTATAACGAATTTGTAATTCCCCTCACCGATGCTGAAACAAAAAAGCAAGCCGCAAGGTGTATGGATTGTGGCATACCTTTCTGCCACAACGGCTGTCCTGTGAACAATCAGATTCCTGACTGGAATGATTTGGTATATTCAGGGGATTGGGAACAAGCAGCATCAAATCTCCACTCGACAAATAACTTTCCAGAATTTACAGGGAGAATTTGCCCAGCACCGTGTGAAGCATCATGCACATTAAACATAACAGATGAACCGGTGACAATTAAGACAGTCGAGTGCGCAATTGTTGATAAAGCATGGCAAAATGGCTGGATACGACCTATTATAGCCTCCAGCAAAACAGGAAAAAGAATAGCAGTGATCGGTTCAGGGCCAGCAGGACTTGCTGCAGCGCAACAATTAGGCAGGCAAGGACATTCAGTTGATGTATTTGAAAAAAATTCAAAGGCTGGGGGATTGTTAAGATACGGAATTCCAGACTTCAAAATGGAAAAACACCATATTGATAGAAGGGTTGAGCAGATGGAAGCCGAGGGTGTAAATTTTTACTTTGATAAGAATATTGGGGTAGATATCACATTTGGTGAAATAAATGAAGATTATGACGCAATAATACTTACTGGCGGATCAGAAAAACCACGTGATTTAACTATTGAAGGAAGGGATCTTGACGGCGTCCATTTCGCTATGGATTTCTTGCCCATGCAAAATAGAATAGTATCATACGAAATATCTCATAATGAGCGTTCAATATCAGCAAACGGTAAGCACGTGGTTGTAATTGGCGGTGGTGATACAGGATCTGATTGTATTGGAACCTCTTTTAGACAAGGCGCCCTATCTGTGACACAATTAGAGATCATGCCAGAGCCACCAGAAAAAGAGAATAAAGAATTGACATGGCCATTCTGGCCACTAAAAATGAGAACATCATCAAGTCAAGCTGAAGGCGCCGCTCGTGATTTTTCTGTGTTGACTAAAAGTTTTAAGGGTGTTGATGGCCGACTCACAGGCCTAAATTGTATCAAAGTTGACAATAATCTGAAAAAAATTGATAATTCGGAGTTTGAGATAAGGGCTGATTTAGTTCTTTTAGCAATGGGTTTTGTTCATCCTATTCACGAAGGACTACTCAAAGAAACTGGTGTTAATCTTAGCGATAGGGGAAATGTTCAAGCAAATGATATAGATTATATGACAAATATTGATAATATATTTGTTGCTGGAGATATGAGACGAGGTCAATCTCTGGTAGTCTGGGCTATAAGAGAGGGAAGACAAGTAGCACATTCAGTAGATAAATACCTCATGGGGCAAACCAAACTCCCGAGATAATTCAATTAAACATTTTCTTGACTTTATTTCAATTGGGAAATAATAGTAACTAGGGAAAAAAATGAAAGTAAAGAACTCACTAAAATCACTCAAGGGCAGACATCGCGCAAACAGAGTTGTGCGCCGTAAGGGTCGTCTTTATGTAATCAACAAAGTTAACAAACGTTTCAAAGCAAGACAGGGTTGATTAAGAATAATAATGGGAAATGAAGACCAGATTATCACCCAACCCTATAATATAATTCAAAAAAAAAATACAAAGATACTGCTCATATGTGATCACGCATCCAACTTAATTCCATCAAAATATGAGAACTTGGGACTACCAATGAAATTGATCTCTGAACACATCTCCTTCGATATTGGTGCAAAGGGGCTGACAGAGAAAATGTCTAATTTGATGAATGCGCATGCAATATTATCTAATTTTTCACGCTTGCTAATAGACCCCAATAGATCAGTTGATGATCCTACATCTATAATGCGTTTTGCAGATAAATTTATAATTCCGGGAAATAGAGGTATTTCAGAAGAGGATACCAGAATTAGACAAAAAGAGTTTTACGATCCATACCATGATAAAATTGAAGATACTATTATATCGCTATTAAATAAGAATATTGTTCCAATATTAATCTCCATTCACTCCTTTACTCGTAAATTTCGAGATAAGATTAGGCCATGGGAAATATCAATCTTGTGGGATACTGATAATCGAATTTCAACCCCACTTATTGAGGTCTTAGAGAATGATAACAAATATGTTATTGGAAACAATCAACCATACAAAGGTTATTTAAGGGGGGATACATTATTTACGCACGCTACATCTCGTGGTCTGCCACATGTCCTCATTGAAGTTAGAAATGATCTTATTTCTGAAGAAAGCGGACAAGAAATTATCGCAAATTATCTCACAGAAAAATTAAACAACGTAATTTATATGAACAAAAAAAATATTAGTAAAATAAAACAATTTGGTTCAAAATCACATTAATGGAGAAAGTCATGACCAATGAAGAAAAGATTAAAGCCGAGGTATTCGATCAACTTATCGATCATCTGCGAGCACGTACAGAATTACAGAACATAGAGCTAATGGACCTCGCTGGATTTTGCAGGAACTGTCTCGCAAAATGGTATATGGAAGCAGCAACTAGAAACGCACAACAAATTGAGTATGAGGATGCAAGACAGCTTATATATGGAATGTCATACGATGATTGGAAAAAAAAATATCAAAAATGAATATCTAAAAACTAATCAGAAGACTATACCTATACGTATATTTTAAGAGGATACAATGTTACAAAAAAAAATTGGTACATTACCAGAGTGGGATCTTGGCGATCTCTATGACAAACCCGAGAGCTCAATATTCAAAGCAGATATGGAACATTTGAAAAGAAATGTGCATGATTTTGAACTTGAATATAAAGGCGCTATTTTGATGCCCGATAATTCTGTTGATCAGAATGCTAAAAGATTAAAGAAGTCTATCATAGCTTACGAGGATATTTTAAATGCAATCGGTAAATTATCTGGTTTTGCCACACTTTACCATGTAACGGCAACAAATGATCCCATCAGAACTAAGTTCTATGGTGATACTCAAGTAAATGTTACTGAAATTTCAAATAGAATAATATTTTATGAGCTTGAGCTCAATCGTTTGTCAGATGATATGCTTGACAATTTATTAAGTGAAGAGGGTTTGGCTGTATATAGGACATGGTTCGAAAATATTAGAAAATACAAACCACATCAACTAACCGATGAAGTTGAACAGATATTCCATGACAAGAGTATGACTTCATTCTCGGCTTGGAACAGATTATTCGACCAAACGATATCTAATATGAAAGTCACTATCGATGGTAAGTCAAAAAGCTTAGAAGAAGCGTTAAATTACCTTTTATCTCCACAAGAAAAAGATCGAAAAACTGCATTCTTAAGTGTCTCAAATGGATTGAAAGATAATATTTCCCTCTTTACCCACATAATGAATACAATATGCCAAGACAAGTCAATATCAAATAAGTGGAGAAAATATAAGTACCCTGAGCAATCGAGACATCTTGCCAATAATATTGAACCCGAAGTTGTAGATGCTCTAGTTAATGCGGTTGAACTAAATTATGCTAATACAAGTCACAGGTATTACAAATTAAAATCCGAAATGTTAGGTAAGAAGTATCTAGAGAGTTGGGATAGAAATGCACCGTTACCAGACACAAATATAAAAGATATAAAATGGAATGATGCAAGAAATATTGTTATTGAGGCTTATGAGGAATTTTCTGATGATTTAGCAAGAATTGTTAAGAGATTTTTTGATGAAAGATGGATTGACGCGAAAATTAAAGATGGAAAAGTTACGGGTGCTTTTGCTCATCCTGTGACAACTGATACTCATCCATATATCCTCATGAATTACCAGGGAAAGCCCAGAGATGTAATGACTCTAGCACACGAATTAGGTCATGGAATACATCAGGTATTGGCATCAGACCTTGGTCCCTTATTGTCTGACACACCTCTCACCCTTGCAGAGACCGCAAGCGTTTTTGGCGAAATGCTTACATATAGAAAGCTTATAAAAAATAATGACGATCAATTTGAAAGGAAAGTTTTGCTTGCCTCGAAAATTGAAGACATGATAAATACTGTAATTAGACAGGTATCTTTCTTTAAGTTTGAACAATTAGTTCACCAAAGAAGAAAAGAGGGCGAACTTACTTCAGATGACATAAATACTATTTGGTTGGAAACCCAGACACAAAGTCTTGGTCCATCTATTAGATTGCACGAACAGCACAAATATCTATGGTCGTATATACCTCATTTCATTCATAGCCCTTTTTATGTCTATGCTTATGCATTTGGCGATTGTTTGGTAAACTCCTTATACTCGGTTTACGAAAAAGACCCTAATGGATTTGTACCAAAATATAAGGACTTATTAGCATCTGGTGGCTCAAAACATCATAAAGAATTGTTGCAACCATTTAATCTCGATGCGTCAGATCCTGGCTTTTGGAATAATGGAATATCTTTGATCACAGGTATGATTGATGATTTAGAAAAAATTAGCTAATGAGCAATAAATTTAATGAGAACAACAACTATACCAAAAGATTATCAAGGTATACCAATGTAGGAAAAGAGTTTGGTAAATTTACTACAAAGTATCTTATTAATACAATTATTTCTGAAAATAAGTCTGAAAGAAATGCACTAGCCCTTAAAAATGCGCTTGGATCCCTCAAAGGGCCACTGATGAAGATTGCGCAACTACTATCAACAATCCCCGGTGCATTACCTTCTGAGTATGCAAATGAGTTATCACAATTACAAAGCATGGCGCCACCCATGGGAAAAGGATTTGTGAGAAGAAGAATGATCAGTGAGCTTGGAACGCTCTGGGCTGATAGCTTTAAAGAGTTTGATTACAGCCCATTCGCTGCAGCGTCATTAGGTCAAGTTCATAAGGCTATTACGAGCCAAAACAAAGATGTTGTTTGCAAGTTGCAGTATCCAGATATGAATTCAGCAGTAGAAGCTGATCTTAAGCAATTAGATGTGATATTTAAGATTAATAAAAATTTAGATCCAGCGATTGGCACTGATCAAATACGAAAAGAGATTGCTGAACGACTTCGTGAGGAGCTTGATTATGAGCGAGAAGGAAATCATATGAAATTATTCAAAGAGATTCTGAAAGACTATGATGATATCCGCATACCGGAGTTAGTTGATGATCTTTGTACTGAAAAACTCCTTGTAATGTCATACTTGCAGGGTCAACCTCTAATGGATTTTAAGAATTCTACTCAAACAGTTAGGAATAGAATTGCGGAGTGTCTCTTCAGGGCATGGTGGATACCATTTGGACAGTATGGTGTAATACATGGTGATCCACATCTTGGTAATTATTCTATCATTAAGAGTAAAAATGAGGTTCACGGTATTAACCTACTAGACTTCGGTTGCGTTAGAAGATTTCATCCTGCTTTTGTTGAAGGAGTAATTAATCTGTATGATGGACTAAAACATAATAATCAGGAACTTGTTGTGAGTTCCTACGAAAAGTGGGGATTTAAGAATTTAAATAAAGAACTAATAGATATATTAAATGTTTGGGCTAATTTTATATATGGTCCACTTCTAGATGACAGAAAGAGAACTGTTGCTGACGGCATAGAACCTGAGCTCTATGGACGAAAAGAGGCATTTAACGTCTATCAGGCACTAAAAGATATTGGCCCTGTTGAGGTACCAAGGGAATTTGTATTCATGGATAGGGCTGCAATTGGTCTTGGATCTGTGTTTCTTCATTTAAATGCAAATTTAAATTTGCATGATCTTTTCGAAGAGGCAATCGATAATTTCAGTTTAGTTAAACTATCAGAAAGACAATCAAAAATTTTTAGGAAAACAGGTGTTGATTACGGTAGTTGATCAGTATTTTACTCTTGAAAATTTCACATATTTTGTATATGGATATATAGCAACTAGAAACTATTACACTTGGAAAATATAAATGGATTATGAGGAGCACAATAAAACATACAATGGTTTTATAAAGTTCACTAAATATACTACAATCTTAGTTATCCTTATTTTAGTTTTTCTTGTAGCTTTTGTTTATTAACTCGACAAATATAATGCAAATTTCCGTATTAACAGAGCAAGATCAATCTGAGACGAGAGTCGCTTTATCACCTGATGCAGTAAAGAAGCTTGTTTCAAAAGGATTAAGTGTCATCATACAGTCGGGATGTGGCCAATTATCAAACTATTCCGACCAGCAATATGAAGAAGCTGGCGCAAACGTGACAAGAACAATAAGTGATAAGGTACTGACCTCTGATATATTGTTGTCAGTTAAAAGGCCAGATGAAAAAGTTTTAGCAAAATTAAACAAAAGTGCAATTGTGATTGGGCAAATGGACCCTTATGTTAGCCATTCTGAAATGGAAGAGTTTGCAAAGCATGGACAGCAACTGTTTTCAATGGAGCTCATGCCACGCATAACAAGGGCGCAATCAATGGATATCCTATCATCCCAATCAAATCTGGCAGGATACAAGGCAGTTATAGACAGTACAGCAGAATATAAAAAGGCTATTCCGATGATGATGACAGCTGCTGGTACTATTGCACCTGCAAAAATATTTATAATGGGTGTTGGGGTAGCTGGGCTTCAAGCTATTGCAACCGCAAGAAGATTGGGTGGAATAGTAACAGCAACAGATGTTAGACCTGCTACGAAAGAGCAAGTAGAGTCACTCGGAGCTAAATTTATTGCCGTGGAAGATGAGGAATTTAAGGCCGCTGAAACTGCAGCAGGGTATGCGAAAGAAATGTCAAAAGAATATCAAGAAAAACAAGGCCAACTAGTTTCTGATCATATCAAGAACCAAGATATAGTTATAACTACTGCGCTAATTCCCGGTAAGAAGGCCCCTATACTTATCACTAAAAAAATGGTTGAATCAATGAAGGAAGGCTCAATAATTGCTGACCTTGCGACTGAAAGAGGTGGAAATGTAGAAGTAGCACAGCCTGGAAAAAATATTATACACGATGGTGTTTCGATATTAGGTTCAGAAAATTTTGCGAGGCTACTGCCAACGGATGCCTCAAATTTGTATGCTCAAAATCTGCTAAAATTTTTGGATGAAATAGTTGATTATGATAATCAGCAATTATCAATCAATTATGATGATGAAATTGTAAAAGGAATTTTAATTTCAAGGGCGGGTAGACTTGTGCATTCAATGTTCAAGAAGGGAGATTAATTATGGCTATGACAAATACAATGACTGATATTGCTGATATGGCGCATAATGTTGGTTTGATGGGTACAGTAGACCCATTGATGTATAAATTTGCGATATTTATTCTTGCAATATTTATAGGCTATTATGTTATTTGGAGTGTTACTCCAGCCTTACACACGCCTCTTATGTCTGTAACTAACGCAATCTCGTCTGTTATAATAGTTGGCGCACTTTTATCAATTGGCGCAGAATTTATTGAAGGTCAGACAAGTATTACAAACTTTTACATTGCCAAGGGTTTTGGTTTTGTAGCTCTAATACTTGCCTCAATTAATATTTTTGGCGGCTTCTTCGTAACTTATCGAATGCTATCAATGTACAAAAAAAAGGTGAAATAACGTGTCTGCTAATTTAATTTCATTCTTATATTTAGTTTCTGGAATATTCTTTATATTAGCTCTCAGGGGGCTATCGAATCCTGAGTCTGCCAGAATGGGGAACTATTTTGGTATAACGGGTATGGTAATAGCCGCAGTTACGACTATCTTTATATCACCTCCGGTTGGTTTCGATCTGTTATTACTGCTTGGAGGTCTAACAATTGGCGGTACGATTGGTTTGGTCATAGCGAAAAAAATTGCGATGACGGCTATGCCACAACTTGTGGCAGCATTTCACTCATTAGTTGGTTTGGCGGCAGTACTTGTTGCATCCGCAGCATTATATGTTCCATCTTCAATGGGCATTGGCAGTGTTGGCAATATTCATCTTGCGAGCTTAATAGAAATGGGCCTTGGGGTTATAATTGGAGCAATAACCTTCTCCGGCTCAATTATAGCATTCCTCAAATTACAAGGCCTAATGTCAGGTTCACCAATTGTATTTCCTAAGCAACATCTTTTAAATCTTCTTATAGCAATATCTATCGTCGCGTTGCTGGTTATCTTCACAATGACCGAGTCACACTCAATTTATTGGATAATTGTATTTTTATCGCTTCTCATCGGTTTTTTGATAATTATCCCTATTGGGGGAGCTGATATGCCAGTTGTTGTATCGATGCTTAACTCATACTCTGGTTGGGCTGCAGCAGGTATTGGCTTCACACTTGGAAATATAGCGTTGATTATAACAGGAGCACTAGTAGGTTCATCTGGTGCGATACTCTCCTATATAATGTGTAAGGGAATGAATCGTTCGTTCTTCAACGTAATACTAGGAGGTTTTGGGGGTGAAACATCCTCTGAAAGTACGAGTAGTACGGAAAATAGACCAGTTAAGCAAGGATCTGCAGATGATGCTGCTTTTATCATGAAAAATGCTGGATCCGTTATAATAGTGCCAGGTTACGGAATGGCCGTAGCGCAGGCTCAACATGCACTAAGAGAGATGGTTGATATGTTAAAAGACTCTGGCGTGAAGGTATCTTATGCGATACATCCAGTTGCTGGAAGAATGCCCGGACATATGAACGTACTACTTGCAGAAGCTCAAGTACCATATGACGAGGTATTCGAATTAGAGGATATCAATTCTCAATTCAATCAGGCAGATGTTACCTTTGTTATTGGAGCAAATGATGTTACAAACCCAGCTGCAAAAACCGACACTACCAGCCCAATATATGGTATGCCCATACTTGATGTCGAAAAATCTGGAACCATTTTATTTTTAAAAAGGTCACTAGCTTCAGGCTATGCTGGAGTTGAGAACGAGTTATTTTTTAGAGATAACACAATGATGCTATTTGGTGATGCAAAGAAAATGGTAGAGGATATAGTCAAGGCCTTCTAAGTCGTTTTATTTTTATTAATTCCTTCTTTGCCTTAGTATTGTTTCGTTCTTGTGATAATATTTTTTCATAATCATTTATGGCATGCTCAATTTTATTCAAGTTCGTAAGCGTATCTGCCCGTATAAACAGTGCTGGAATCAAATTTGGATTGTATTCAAGTACCTGATTTAAATCATCTAATGCATTATGGTATCTATTTAGCTGATGGTAGGATAATGATCTATGATATAAAGCTGAGATATTATTTATTTTTTGGGTAATTGCATAGTCAAAATCTTGAATTGCTTCAGTATGCAGTCGAAACCTTTGTTTAATCTTCCCTCGCATCTCATATGCTAAAAAATTTTTATCATTATATTTTATTGCATTATCTAAGTCATTTAGAGCTAATTTTGAGTTGTTTATACCATCATAATATTTTGCCCTATTATAATAAGCATCAGAATAGAAAGGGTTTATCTTTAATGCCATGTCAAAATCATTACGAGCATCATTAAAATTACCCAATAAATAATGAGCCTCACCTCTATAGTTATAAGCTGTAAAGGCTTTCTGATCTGTGTTTAATACAATAGTAAAATTCATGATTGCGTCAGGAAAATTATTATATTTCATATACTCTTTTCCCAGCAGTATATATAGATCTAGATTTTTTTCATCATTATGAAGGGCTGTTTTTACGGATAAAATACTCTTTTCTTTGCTATCTTTTGCGGATTGAAAGGAGTCTCTTTGGCTTGTAGAAGTGAGATCACTGGATGTAGCACATCCACTAAGCACGATTAGTGCACACAGTAGTAAAGTGAGTTTATCTTTGGTCATATAATAGCTACTTACCTATATACAAGGTACCTATATGTAGGATTAACTATTATAATATAATGAGGGTACGTTAATATCTATTTAAAAAATGCTAGAACCATCTCTAAGCAGTTTTTTTCTCGCAAGCTTTCTACCGCGTCTGATTGCTTCAGCTTTTTCTCTAGCACGTTTCTCGGAAGGCTTTTCATAGTGATTTCTGAGTTTCATCTCTCTGAATATACCCTCTCTCTGCATTTTCTTTTTTAATGCTTTTAGGGCTTGATCAACGTTGTTATCTCTTACAGTAACTTGCAATTTATTCTCCAGATTTGAAGTTTATACTGATAATGCTTTACTTATAACTCATTATATATTTTTGTAAACAGAAATAGAGGTTATGATGAAATATTTTATCTCACTTAAGCTTCTCCAGGAAATTAACATGACCCATTTTTCTGCCTTTTTTAGTTTCAGTTTTCCCATAAATATAGACCTTCTCATTTTTTGAGTTACTCTTGTTTTCCCATATATCTATGTCTTCGCCTATTAAGTTTAGCATTTTTGTTTTGTAAATTAATTTTGGTGTTAGTATATGTAATCCTGATATTGCCCTTATATGCTGCTCAAATTGTGATACTTCAGAGCCATCAAGGGTCCAATGACCTGAATTATGAACCCTTGGTGCAATCTCATTTACCAGTATTGTATTATCTTTCAATATAAAAAATTCTATCGCAAGAACACCAACATAATTCAATTTTGATATCATCTTTGTTGATATATCCACAAGGTTATCAGCAATGCGTGGGCTAATTGATGCAGGAACACTTGAAGTTTCAAGGATATGATTTTTATGTATATTTTCGGTCGGTGGGTATATGTGAATATTGCTATAAGTATCACGCACGGATATTGTTGAAATCTCAGAAGTAAATTCAACAAACTCTTCCATAATACATGGATTTCTTCCAAATTCATAAAAAGCAATTTCTGCCTCTTTTAAAGAATTTATAGTCCTCTGTCCCTTGCCATCGTATCCAAGTTGGCGAGTCTTTATTACGCTTTTCTTATTATAATCCCATTTTTCTAGATCAGATAGGCTTGTTATGTTCATATATTCATTTGTTATTATGTTATTATTTCGAAAGAAATCTTTCTCCATTAGGCGGTCTTGGCTAATTTTAATTGCATCGTGTGGTGGCGATAATTTACCCGTTTTTGCGAGGATGTCGATGGTATCTGAAGGGATATTTTCAAACTCAACTGTAATAAAATCTACATTTTTTATGAATCTAGATAAATTTTGTTTATCATTATATTCAGCTATTGTTTGATAAGTTGAGTATTTAAAGGCCGGACTAGAGTGATCTGGGCAATATATGTTTGTTTTAAATCCGAGACTTTCTGCAGCCTCGACCAGCATCATACCAAGTTGCCCTCCCCCAAATATTCCGATAGTTTTTTCGAGGCTAGTCATTTCGGAGTTATGTTTACAGACTTTGTTTGCTTATCCCTGAATGATTTGAGCATCAAAGAGAGCTTTTTATTTTCAATCGATAATATTGATACAGCTAGTAAGGCTGCATTAGCAGAGCCCGAGCTTCCAACTGCAAGTGTTCCAACAGGCACACCCTTTGGCATCTGTATAATAGATAAGAGGCTATCAATACCGCTTAATAGGTTAGACTCTATGGGGACACCTAGTACAGGGATCGTCGTAATGGATGCTACCATTCCAGGGAGATGCGCAGAGCCACCAGCGCCTGCTATTATTATGGAATATTTTTTTTCTGCTTCTTTTGCAAAATCATACAATCTATCAGGCGTTCTATGAGCGGAGATTATTAATTTATCATAGTCTATTTTGAATTCATCAAGAATATCGGCTGCAGATTTCATTGTTTCCCAATCAGACTGTGAGCCCATGATTATTGCAATCTTAGTCATCTCCTAAACTCCAAATATTAAGCAAATATATTAGCAAAACCGTCATATATAAGTTTTATACTTACTAAAAATAACAGAATATAAATTATTTCATAGAATATTTTTGTTGGTAATTTTCTTACTATCCAGATTCCTAGAAATGTGAATATTAATGATATTGGAAATAATATTATTGACGTTGTAACTGTGCTTCTATTCATCTCGCCTAACATCATGAATGGTATTATCTTAAGTAAGTTATTTATCCAGAAAAATATCATAAAGGTGCCTGCATACGTTTTATGATCAAGTTTCAGTGGTAAGAGATACATTTGATATGGTGGTGCACCGGTTAGAGTAACAAAGCTTGTGAAACCAGTAATACTTCCCCAAATAGTCCCCCTAAATACACTATGTCCCCTCGGCTTCTTTTCTTTCGTAGATCTCCAGTGGGAAATTGTAAAGGAAATTGCTATAAAACCTATGATTATCCTTATCCAATTTGGATTAACTTGCGACACCAGAATAGCGCCAATTATGATGCCAATAATTGATGTGGGGATTGTAATTATAAGGGTAATTTTATCAAATGATTTTCTATAAGTCCAAACTGCAACAAGATCAAGTATTAACAGAATGGGCATTAGTACGGCGGCTGCTTGCATTGGTGATGCTACAATTGCCATTAATGGTACAGCAAGGACACCAAGACCGGTTAAGCCCCCCTTAGATAACCCTATGAGAATTACGGAGGGTATAGCCATAGCATAAAATAATGGATCAATTATCATCTAAGGACGTAAATAAAAGTTATCTTATCGGTGTTAAGTTAACAACTAATCTTGCGTATCTGTGGACTGAAGAGTTTTATTTTCTTTCTCTGCTTCTTTTTGAACTCTCTTTGAAGCCCTTAAAACTAATTTATCAAGCTCAATTTGAGAACTTAATCCAAGAACAACGGGATCTTGTGGCTGAATATTACCAATATTCCAGTGCGTTCGGTTTCTTATAGATTCTATTGTTGATTTTGTTGTCCCAACAAGACGTATAACTTCACTATCTTTGAGCTCTGGATGATTCCTCACAAGCCATGCAATTGCAGCAGGCCTATCTTGTCTTCTTGATAACGGTGTATATTTTTTTTGTTTTTTTACTGTCACCTCTGGTAATTCAATAATCGTTTGGTTAAGTTTGAGTTTATGATCACTATTTAGCTCTGCTGCCTCGAGTTCTGCTCTAGTCAGCTCTCCAGACATAATTGGATCCATACCTCTTATTCCTTGCGCAACATCTCCATCCGCAATTCCCTTAACTTCGAGTGGATGCAAACTACAAAATTCAGCAATCTGATCAAATGTTAATGCTGTGTTTTCAACAAGCCACACAGCGGTAGCTTTGGGCATTAAAGGTGTCTGTGCCATATTTTGCTCCATAAATACAGTGTATCTGTAAGTAATATACTAATATTCTAATTCTTTCTATAGATATTAGAATTTTTTTTATTTGCATGTAAGAATAATTTTACCAAAATGCTTACCACTTTTCATTAAATCATGGGCTTTATTTGCATCTTCAAGGGGATAGCTTTCATGGATTATTGGTTTCATCTTGCCAGCATTTATCAATGGTAAGATTTTTTGCTCAATATCATTTGCGATTGCGGTCTTGTACTCTAAACTTTTTGGACGGAGGACTGATCCTGTATGACTTAGGCTCTTTCTCATGATTTGAGAAAGATCAATATCACAAATATTACCTTTTAAGTAGGCGATCTGAATAATTCGAGCATTCATTGCAGATAAAGAATAATTCTTATTTGTGTAATCACCTCCAACTATGTCTAAAGTTAAATCTATTTCACTATATTTTGATTTCTTAATTTCCTCATAAAAGTCATGAGTTATGTAATTAACAACAAGGTCGGCGCCAATCTCGTAGCATTTCTTCAGTTTATCTTCGCTGCTTGTGGTTGTTATTACATTTGCACCAAATTCCTTCGACATTTGAATTGCAGTTGAACCAATACCACTAGAGCCGCCATGAATTAAAATATTTTCCTCTAATTTGAGTCTGCCAATTCGGAACAGATTGTTCCACACGGTAAAATATGTTTCAGGTATCGCAGCTGATTCTTTAAAAGATAAATTATCAGGCATTCTTAAGGTGAGTTCCTGGTGTGCGGTACAATATTCTGCATATCCACCTCCTCCTAAGAGCGCAATAACCTTATCACCACTTTTATATTTTTTTACACCCGGCCCTACTTCAATAACAATACCCGAAACTTCTAATCCGGGATGGTCTGGAGATCCTTTAGGGGGTGGGTGAAGTCCATACCTTTGTAATATATCAGGTCTGTTAACACCACTGGCATGAACCTCAATCAATATTTCGCCATCTTTGGGAATTGGAATAGTTTTTTCAGTCAGAATAAGCTTACTATTCTTTCCGTGGTCGACTATGTCTATTGCTTTCATTATAAGAGTTATTTATGGTGTGAGTTTAGTACCTAATTACAAGATTATTTACTGATAAGGCCCTCAAATTTTTTATTAAATTTACTGACCCTACCACCTCTATCAAGTATCTGCTGAGAGCCGCCCGTCCATGCAGGATGGCTGGTTGGATCAATATCTAGAGTCAGACTATCTCCTTCTGACCCATATGTTGAATATGTATCGTATTTTGTTCCATTAGTCATTACAACTTGGATCTTATGATAATCTGGGTGACCTTGCTTTTTCATTTTGTGATCTCATTTATCGGTATTTTATTATTTTTTTTATACATTAATATCCAATATATCACAAGTCCAAATTTAGACTAACTTTCAGTAAGTTTTATCTCAATACGTCTATTTTTTTTGTATGCAATTTCGTTACTTCCAATCTCTAAAGGCATAAACTCACCTCGACCTGTTGCAGCGAGCCTCGCAGGTGGGATACCTGTTTTAATGAGGAAATCTACGACTGAAATTGCTCTCGCAGCTGATAATTCCCAGTTTGACTCGTATCTTGAATTCTTTATTGGCACTATATCAGTATGTCCATCGATCCGGAGTATCCAATTTATTTCTTCTGGGATTTCATTAATCAGATCTTGTATCGCAACTGATAATTTTGCAAGCTGTCGTTGTCCTTCAATTCCAATATCTGCTTCTCCACTATCAAAAAGTACCTCCGACTGAAATACAAATCGATCACCAATTACTTTAATATCATCTCGTTTACCAATTATTTCTTTGAGCTTTCCAAAAAATTCAGATCTGTATTCTGATAGTTCTTTAACCCTTTGAGCTAATGCCACGTTTAATCTCTTACCCAAATCTGCTATTCTAGCTTGTTGATCAATATCTCTTTTTTCAGACTCATCAAGGAGAGCCTGTAATGCTAGCATTTGCTTTTTGAGCTCTGAAATTTGAATATTTAAAATTTGAACTTCATTACTGGAAGTTTTTGCTTTTTGTCCAGTAGATAATAGAATTGATTTAAATCTTTCTATCTTTTTACTATTTTCAATATCTTTTTTTCGTAAATCGATAATTATTTGCTCGTTCTCTAGAATCAGCCTTTCTTGATCTACTGAAGTCATATCGAGAGTTGTAATATTTGTCTTGAACTCTGATAGAAGATTATTTTGGTTTTCATTTTTCTTTCTCAAATCAATAATAACCCTTTCTTTATTTTCTATATCAGAACTTAAATCAGTTATATCAGTTTGTAGTGTTATTATTTGGTCCTCAAAATTTATAATCTTATCTACCGTATTCTCGAGTTGTAGGTCTTTTATTTTAAGTAGTGAGGTGAGTTGATTCTTCTCAGAGACTAATTTAATAATTTTTTGATTCCTAAGCGCAGATTCATCTCTTTTATTATCAAAGAGAGCAACCTTTCTCTCTAATTCATTCTGCAGTACTATTATTCTATTATTGTAATCCTCATTGAGGGCATTAACCTCATCTTGTAAAACAACAACATTTTCTTTAGCCTCGATAAGTTGAGAACTTAGCCCTTCATTCTTTGAGCTAAGACTTGTAACATCGTTTTCAAGAACCTGGATCCGTGTCATAAACTCTTCATTTTGAGTTTGTTCAAGGGATAATAATAGCGAGAGCTCGTTGAGTTGATCCTGAAGATTAGAAAGGGCGTCATCTTTTGAGGAGATTTCTGTAGATAGAAAGAATTGAGACAAAATAAATACTGTTAGTAAAAATATAATAACTAGTAAAATAGTTGCCATTGCATCAACAAAGCCAGGCCAATAATTGGCTGTGTTACTATTATTTGCTCGTCTAGTATTTCTGGGCATGGGTAATTCTGATTTATTTGGTTGAAAAAATTGTTACTTCTTTTTCACTTCGTCAATCATTTTTTTTTGCAACTTATTCTGTTCGCTCAAGAGCTTGCTTATTTCTTTATTTTGGTGTTCAATTATACTCAATACTGTTTTGAATTCATCACTATTATCTTTATTCCCTTTATTTAATGTTTTCTCTAATCCGACAAGAATTGAGTTCATATCTTTTATATTTCGATTGAGGTAGAAGCTCATTTTATTATCAGATCTTTCATCATTAATCTCGGTTACGGTTGATAGCCACTCTTCGAGTTCATTATAAAACCTATTTTGAGCTTGATTATAGATTAGGTCAAAGAAGCCCAAAATTAGAGATCCCGAAAGGCCAAATAAAGAAGAGGAAAACGCAACTGCCATTCCTGAAAGTGGTTTTTCTAGTCCTGATTTTAATTCTTCAAACATTACTGAAGCTTCATTAGATCCAATTTTGAGAGTGCCAATTGTTTGTCCAATTGAGTCCACAGTTAGCAATAGACCCCAAAATGTTCCCAGTAAACCGAGAAAAATTAATAAACCAATCATGTATCTAGAATATTCTCTCGACTCATCCAATCGAAATGAGATTGAGTCCAATATTGATCTCATTGAAGTAGCTGAGAGAGTAATTTCATATTTATGATCCAGCATCATAGTTGCCATTGGCGCTAGTAAGGAGGGGGGCGCTCCTATATCTGCCAGATAGTCACCATTTTGAAAATTATTAACCCACTCAACCTCTCGGAATAACTTTATCGTTAGCCATAAGATATAGAGTATACCAAAACCTAGTACTGAGCTTATGATTGTATTAATGATAGGATTGGTTTGGAATGCTTTTAACAGATCTTCTTGAATTAATAGTATAAAGAATGAGATTATAAATACAAAGATTAGCATCCTAAATAAATAAATCCTAGGATGTGTGAAGTTTCTAGAAACAGGAATATCAGTCATTACCACAAATTCCCTTAACAATTATAATCTAATTACCTGTAATTAAATTGTCGTATATTTTTTGGTTGGACACAATAAAATAATTTTTTTGAGTCTTATTTTCTGCGGTCGGCATATTAATCTTTCCACCTGATTCCTCTAAAATTAAGAGTGATGCCATCAACAAATTCTTTTTTCTTGTATGACCTACAAAGCAGTTCAAGGCGCCGTTTGAAACCATACAAATTTCAAGTGATGTCGATCCCATTTGTCTTATTGAATAAACCGAATTCAAATATTTTAGTAAGATATCATCCAAATCATAATCATAGAGTCCCAGACTCACATCAATTGCTATCATACTGTTATTGGGCTTTTCTTCATTGGATACGCCCATTCGCATGTTATTATACCTTGCGGCAATTCCCTTTTCACCAATAAACACTTCGTCAGAGATTGGGTTATATACGATGCTGTTTTGTACTATATGATCTCTAATATGTGCTATTGTTATGCAAAATATTGGAATTCCGCGCATAAAATTCATCTCTCCCTCTAGCGCATTTACCACAAAACAATTTTTTGTAGTCGTGCCCATTTCAGAACCATCTTCTGAGATATTAGGTACAGAAATAAATTCGTAACCATTATTTGAATATTTAGAAACTAGTTCATCCATTATGAGTGACTCAACTCTACTTTTACTCTTTTGAACAAATTCATTTATGGATCTCTTAGAATTTTGAAGACTCTGGAGTTCACCAAAATCACGACGATATATTTTTGCCACATTTCGAACAATTGAATAGAGGATATTTGTGTTTGGCAGATAGCTCATGAAATTAGTCAGCCCTCTTTATGTAAGTCATTTCATTTGTATCGACTAAAATCATATCATCATTATTAATGAATGGGGGTACCATGACACGGACTTCATTTTCCAAAATTGCAGGCTTTGATGATGAGGCTGCAGTCTGACCCTTGATTGAAGGTTCGGTATCGATTACTTTTAGTGACACGCTTTCCGGTAAGGTAATGCTGACAGGTTTTCCTTCATATAGTTCCACTTCAACAATCATACCTTCCTTCAAAAAAGCTTTTTTTTCATCCAATATACTATGTGTTACAGATATTTGTTCATAGGTTTCGTTATTCATGAATATGAGTTCTGTATCGCTTGCGTATAAATATTGGAAGTTCTCAGAGTCTATTCTGACTCTTTCAACAATCTCATCTGAACGAAACCTCTCATTTAATTTTGTACTATCTATTATAGATTTCATCTCTACTTGATTAAATGCCCCGCCCTTACCTGGTTTTACAGCTTGAGTTTTTGTGACAATAAATAGTGATCCTTTATGATCCAGCACATTCCCGATCTTGATTTGATTGCCATTTATTTTCATACTACTCTCTCTATTGATTTTGGTGTAACTCAATTATTCTTATATTTGATTTGATATTTATTTCATAAACTTTGGCAAACGTAAATAGGTAATGCTAAGCTTATTGACTCGAGGTCTGTAATTATCAAAATTTTCAGCCGCAGTATTTTTTTCATCAGAAGACAATGTACTCATATTCATATCCAACTCAATATCAGTCACACCCAGTTGCTTTGCTAATAAATAGTACTCGTAAGCTTTTATATTATTTTTTATCGTTCCAATACCATAATAATACATAGTCGACAACTGTTGCAATGCTGGTGGGTAGGCTTTCTGCGCTGACCTTTCGAGCCATATGGTAGCAATCTCTTCGTTTTTCATTATTCCTATCTCATTTAAAATCATCATCGCATAATCGTATTCTGCTTCGGTATAACCAAGGTCAGCAAATTCAAACATTAAAACAGCAGCATTCTTTTTATCAATTTTTGTTCCAATACCCTTGATTTTATATTCAATTAGAGAATATCTGGCCAAATCAAGCTCTTCGCTAGCTTCGCTCATATACTGGTAAGCCATGTTCTGATCGATAGAGCCAATAACACCGTATCTGTGATAAATCGATAGGTAGTATTTTGCGTATGACGATAAGAATTTATCATCTATTTCTTTTAATTCATAAAAATAATTATAGGATTTTTCAAGATCAATCTTATAATGAAAAAGCACTTCTGCCATTTCAAGTTTTGAGTACTGATCACCTTTATCAGAAGAATTTTTGTACCACTCAATAGCTGATTCTATATCGCCGTTGCTTATGTACTTTTTTGCTAAAAGATAAGCCCATTCTACATTATCATTTGTATTATATAATTGTATTGCCTCACCTATTTCATCATTCAATAATAGTGTTTTGAATTTATCATCTGTAAGATCTGCATATGCTTTGATGTGACATATGAGGATAATCCCGACTGTCAGGAGGATTTTTTTTGGAGATATTGCTATATCTATTTTTCTAAATTTTCTGACCATTCCCCTTTTGCGGCCAAACTGTTCATGTGAGCACGGTGACTGAAAGCTTGTTGGGCCTCCATTATATTTTCATCTTTCCCGTCCCAAGCCATTAACGCACTTTGTTGCAAAGCTCTGCCATAAGAAAAACTCAGTTTAATATCAAACTTTTTAATCTTATTCATTATTGATAAATGCTTTGTGGCATCGATATCATTTTGTCCCCCTGAGAGAAAACAGACACCTGGGACAGATTCAGGCATATGTTCCTTGAGACATTCAAGTGTTTGCTCTGCAACTTCAACTTCCGATGCTTGGGTCGGTGAATGGATGCCAGCAATTATCATATTGGGTTTTAGTATGATACCTCTCAGATCAACATTGGCTTTTGTAAGCTTATCAAATACTATATCAAGAGCTTTTGATGTAACTTCGTAACATTTTTCAATTGTGTGACTTGATTTATCCCCATCCATTAAGATTTCAGGCTCAACTATGGGGACTAATCCATTTTCTTGGCATAAAGCTGCATATCTTGCTAGTGCGTCGGAATTGGCTTCAATTGCATAATCTGTTGGCGTAATATCAGTAATGCTTATACCCGCCCGCCATTTTGCAAATGATGCACCGAGTTGTCTATACTCTGAAAGCCTCTCTCTTAAACCATCCAATCCTTCGGTTATTGTCTCGCTTTGATGGAATGGTAAGTATTTTGCACCGGTATCAACTTTGATACCAATCAGTGTGTCAGTTTTGGTTAATACACTTGTCAATTTTTCTCCATTTTGAGAGTCTTGACGCAGTGTTTCATCATACAAAATAACACCAGATATATAGTTTTCCATGGCGTCCGTAGATTGAAAGAGCATTTCCCTGTAATTTCTTCTATTCTCAGGGGTACTGGGCAGATTGATTTGACTAAATCTTTTTGTAATTGTTGCAGTGCTCTCGTCTGCGGCTAAAATACCCTTTCCATTTTCAACTAGTTTTTCAGCAATTTGATACAAATTTTTCATTATTAATTACCTTTATACTGCTGTCACGGTCTATTTAGTACTGCTTTTACAGCCGGCAAATCTTTGCCTTCGAGCCATTGTAAAAAGGCTCCTCCACCAGTTGAAACATGCGTATAGTCCTCATACGTTCCAGCAATATTTATACCATATATAGTATCCCCACCGCCTACAACTACTTTGGAATTTCTCGTTTTACATCTCAGAGCTAACTCTTTTGCAATATCAATCGTTGATTGGTCAAAGGGTTTGTATTCAATTGCTCCAAGAGGCCCATTCCAAATTACTGTTTTGGCGTCAGAGATCTCTTCCAATATGATTTTAGATGATTCAATTCCAAGGTCAAGAATCATGTCATCTATCTCAATTTGATCAAGAGTTTTATTTTTTGCGTTTGGAAAATCACCTAATTTTTTTGAAACCCTTGCATCAACGGGGAATATTAACTTAACATTTTTTTTCTTCGCCGTAGTGATAATATCTTTAGCAATCTCAAGACAGCTCTCTTCATATAGGGATGAGCCAATATTAATTGAGTTAGCTTTTAGAAATGTATTAGCCATTGCTCCACCTATAATAATCTTGTCTACGTTTTCTATTAAGCTCTTCAGGAGAAGTATTTTTGTAGATATTTTTGATCCACCAATGATTGCAACAACTGGACTTATTGGACTCGAAAATGAATCATCGAGGGCTAATATTTCTTTTTCCATACAAAGACCAAAGAAGCTTGGAAGAAACTTAGGAATCCCGCTCATAGATGCATGCTCCCTGTGCGAAGCGGAGAAGGCATCATTTATATATATATGGCCCATTTTACTCAATTCTTTTGCAAATTCATCATCATTCTGCTCTTCCTGCGGGAAGAATCTTATATTTTCGAATAAAAAGACTTCTTCTTCGTATTTTGCAATATCTTCATTTATTTTATTAATAAACTTCACGCTCCTTTTTATTTTTTTCTCTAATTCCCGCGCGATAGGTTCCATTGATAGAGAAATATCAATTTTTCCTTTCGGCCGCCCCCTATGAGTAATTATAATAATCTTAGCCCCCATCTTTAGAAGGGCATCGATAGTCGGTATAGACTCGTCTATTCTCGTTGCGTCAACAACTACTTTATCATTTGTTGGTACATTATAATCGGTGCGCAATAAGACTATTTTATTTTTTAGATTCTCTTCCCGAAAGCTCTTCATCTTAATCATTCAGAAAATCCGTTATCATGGTAATCTGCTGATGTGTAAGGCAACATCACACATTCTTTGTGAAAATCCCCACTCATTGTCATACCATGCCATAACTCTTACCAATTTCTTGTTGGTTACCCTGGTCTGATCTAATGGGATAACTGCTGAGTGACTATCGTGATTTATATCCATAGATACGAGTTTTTCATTTGTAGTTTTGAGAATATTGAGGTACTTACCTTTTGAGCATTCGGTAAGAACTTCGTTAACCTCATTTGTACTTGTGTCTTTATTTGCCATAAACTTTAGATCAATGACTGAAACATTTGGGGTAGGAACACGCATCGCCATTCCATCTATTTTCCCCATCAATTCTGGGATTACCTCACCAAGCGAAATTGCAGCTCCTGTAGATGTTGGTATAATTGATTGAGCGGCTGATCTTGCTCTGTATAAATCTTTATGATTTCTGTCTAATGTGGGTTGATCACCAGTATAGGAGTGTATCGTCGTCATAAAGGCTGTTTCTATTCCCAGGGTATCATTGAGAGCTTTTACAAGGGGAGCAAGAGCGTTTGTTGTGCAAGAGGCATTCGATATCACACTATGCTCGGACTTAATTTCCATATGATTCACACCAAAAACTGCCGTTATATCGACATCTTTTGCTGGCGCTGATATCAACACTCTTTTTGCGCCAGCTTCAATGTGCTGATAAGATAATTTCTTATCATTAAATTTTCCGGTACACTCAAGTACTAGATCAATATTTAGTTCGGCCCAAGGTAAATCCTCAGGAACCTTAGATGAAAATTTTTTTATTTGTTTCTTATTAATCTCAAATTTATTGGAGTCTATTTCTTTAATTTCATCTGTTAATGTTCCATGGACGGAGTCATATTTTAGAAGATGCAAATTTGTTGCTATTGGAGCTGAGTCATTTATTGCAACTAAATCTATTACATTGCTGTGGTTGCTAAATATTGCACGTGCTATATTTCTTCCAATACGACCGAAACCATTTATTGCTACTCTAATTGCCATTGCTTACATCAACCATTTATTTCTTATTTAAGATTACATCTATTATGTATTCTTTGGTAATTTTAAAGTTTTTATACAGTTCTTTATATGGTCCACTTGCCCCAAATGATGACATCCCTATAAATATACCATCCTCTTTTAATATGTGATCCCAACCTTGGGATATTCCTGCCTCTACAACCACATTAAGATCTGCATTATTAATTATACTTTCCCGGAAGTCTTTTTCTTGGGAATTGAAATAATCAAGACATGGCACTGAATAAATAGACACTGTTTTGTTGAGCTTTTCTAATTCATGGTAAACTTGGATAGCGATGTTCACTTCAGAACCGGAGGCAAATATTGCAAATTCTGGATTTTCTGAGTTAGAGATCACGCAATACGCACCTCTTTCGCAGGCATTGTGCTCTGATTTTGTATATGGACCCTGCCTAAATTCATCTAAATTTTGCCTCGAGAGCGCAATTAAGCTAGGGCCAATGTTATTCTTTAGCACTAATTCCCAACACTCTACAGTTTCAATAGCTGACCCTGGACGAAATACACTGACATTTGGTATTGCCCTGAGGCTTGATAATTGTTCTACTGGTTGATGCGTTGGACCGTCCTCGCCTAAACCGATGGAGTCATGTGTTAGAACATATATAACCTGTTGCTGCATCAAAGCCGCAAGTCTTATTGCAGGCCTGCAATAATCGGAGAAAATTAGAAATGTCCCACCATATGGAATAAATCCTCCATGCAGTGAAATCCCATTCATTATTGCTCCCATTGCATGCTCTCTTATTCCATAGTGCACATAACGACCATATTTATCGGCGCTTACAGGGTCAATATTATCAGTTTTTGTATTATTTGATCCTGTCAAATCTGCAGAGCCACCGAGAGTAATTTCTGTGGCTTCATTGATACATTTTAGTGAAATCTCAGAAGCTTTTCTTGATGCTATGTTCTGGGGGTTTTCAATAAGATCGATTTTAAGCTCGTTTAAGCTAGTAAATACATTTTGATGAATTAGTTTTTTAATTTGACTTAGAAACTCATTCCTCATACTTGATGGAATTTTTTCAAGCTTCGCATCCCAAATTCTTTTTTGTTTTTGCCCATTCGCACCAACACTTCTCCACATGCTCAGGGTTTCTGATGGTATCTGGAATTTCTCAAATTGAATACCCAGTTTCTGTCTGGTAAGTATATATTCATCATGGCCTAGAGGTGAACCGTGAATACTTGCAGTTCCTTGTTTATTAGGAGATCCGTATCCAATTATAGTATTACATAAAATCATTGTAGGTTTTTTCGATGAGCAGGATGTCTTAATTGCTCGATAAATCTCTTTTGTATTGTGACCGTCAATTTCAATAACTGCCCAGCCTGACGCTTCGAATCTTTTACTTTGATTTGTGGAGTCAGTTTTTGAAATGGGTCCATCGATTGAGATATTGTTACTATCAAATAGAAGGATTAATTTATTTAAATTTAGGTGCCCTGCCAGGCTAATAGCCTCCTGAGATATCCCTTCCATTAAATCGCCATCACCTGCCATTACAAATGTTTTATGGTTAACGAGGTCACTTCCAAATTTTTCTGATAGTAACTTTTCAGATAATGCCATTCCGACAGCATTAGCTAAACCTTGGCCTAATGGCCCAGTAGTTGTTTCTATTCCCTTTGCGTGACCATATTCGGGATGTCCAGCTGTTTTGGATCCTAGCTGCCTGAAATTCTTTATTTCATCAAGAGACATATCATCATATCCAAGCAAATAGAGCAATGAATATAGGAGCATAGATCCATGCCCTCCAGACAAAATAAAACGATCCCTATTAATCCAATTTGGATCTTTTGGATCAAAATTTAAGAATTCGCTAAATAATACTGTGGCCACATCAGCCATACCAAGTGGCAAGTCGGGGTGCCCGCTGTTTGCAGTTTCAATTGCGTCAATAGATAGTGCTCTGATAGCATTAGCCATATCATGGTAATTAAATGGATCTGACATATTTATTTGCTTTTTTATGAAACTCTGCCTATTTTTTATAATTCAATAAAAAATTTTATCAAACAATATTTACATCATATTGGGTATTTCCTGTATAAAATACCTATGAAAAGCATTGATTTACTTGGAAATCTTATTTTTTTTTTATTGCTTTTTATTATTCATTACTATTATATTTCAATGGGGACTAAGTTTTCAACTAAAGTGCAGCGTTAATTGTTAATTATTTGGGATTATAAATGAGCCAACATAAATTAAAAAATGAAGTTGACCTAAATAATCAAAATTTTGACCGTAAGAGTCCACGTCTCGCTAGTGCATTAGGAAAATTGCACAATGCAATTGATGAACTGAAACAAAATCAAAACCTCTCAAGCTCATTCTCGAAACGTTCTACAGAAATGAGCGATGAAATTGAGAAACTTAACAATGAAAACGTAGATCTGCTTCACAAATTAGAAGAATTAAAACAAACAAATAGTAGGTTAAAGGCATCAAATAAAGAGGTAGAGTCGAGAATCTCTGATTTGATCAAAACGTACCGAAATTTTTTAGGATAGAGTATTTTCTTTCAATATAATATTTGCGTAATTTAAAATGGGTAAAGTCACAGTAAATATTAATAATAGAACTTTTCAAATTGCTTGTGAAGATGGAGAGGAGTCTCGCTTGAAAGAGCTCGCCTCCTTTTTTTCGAGGCATGTAGATCAGCTGCAAGGTAGGTTTGGTCATATTGGAGATGCAAGAATATATGTAATGGCTGGCTTATTAATTGCAGACAAACTATCAGATGCATTATCACAAATCGAAGAAATACAAAATGATGTACAGCAACTGCAGAAAAAGAATGATATGTTTAAGGAAGACAGTCATTCATTGGAGGAATTACTCCTAGCAGATATAGAACTACTTACAAATAAATTAAACGAAATAAGTAAATCACTCTCAACCTAGACTAGATTAAAATTTAATTTTTTAAATTACATGCTATAGTTTATGTGGCTGTACGACTCGTGAGATAACTATTCCTGGCGCCATAGCAATTCAACTGGGAACTAACACTGTTCTAGATCGTGGTCTGTTACATTTGGTGCCCACCTATATAATAGGAGCCAAGGATTGCAAAATCCACGGTCGTATGGCTAGAAATTTATGGTATAAGATTTGAGTTTAGCAACAATAAAAATTCATAAAACAAAACTAAGAGAAGATGCCCTTAAGAAGTTGGGATTGTTAAAACGGTCTGAAAAATTATTTTATCAAAAAAAGCTTGAGAATATGGACTTAAATTTTTTTGGTTCAAAATCTACTATTGCAGGATATTACCCCATTAATAGTGAACTCAATGTTTTACCATTACTACGATTTCTATCTTCAGTCGGTTATAAGATAGCTCTTCCATGTATTACCCAAAGGAAAATACTAGATTTTAGATTATGGGATGCTAAGAAACCACTTTTAAGGAATAAATTCAGAATCCATGAGCCGGCCGATGGGGAATTATTACTTCCAGATGTAGTTTTAGTACCTGGCGTGCTGTTTGATAGACGACTTAATCGGCTTGGCTATGGAGGTGGCTTTTACGATAGAACCATTGAGTATTATAGAAAAAATAATAATACAAGATTTATTGGAATTTGCTATCCATCTCAAATTGTAACCGAATTACCTCGTGCAGAACATGATCAAAGTCTTGATTTTCTAATTAATTTAGATGAAATATAATTCATGTATTATCTAATTATAAACTGGGAATATAAATGAGGGCATTGTTTATTGGAGATATAGTGGGGGAGTCCGGAAGAAGGGTTGTATCACAAAATCTATCTAGATTAAGGGACACATATAAGCTTGATTTTGTTATTGCAAATGGTGAGAACTCAGCATCAGGGTTTGGAATTACAGAGAAGATTGTTCACTCGTTAATTGATGCCGGTGTTGATGTTATTACTTCTGGGAATCATATTTGGGACCAAAAAGATACATTAATATATATAGAGAGAGAGACAAGGTTATTGCGACCCGCCAATTATCCACAAGGCACCCCTGGTAAAGGCTCATTTCTGTATAAAGCTGCAAATGGTGAACACATTCTAATAATAAACATTATGGGCAGAGTTTTTATGAATCCGTTAGATGATCCATTTAGTGTAATTGATGATATAATTGACAATAATATTTTGAATAATACTGCGGATGTAATTTTTGTTGATTTCCATGCGGAGGCAACTTCTGAGAAGTTGGCCATGGGATATTATCTTGACGGGAGAGTGAGCATGGTAGCTGGTACTCATACCCATATTCCTACATCTGATGCAAGAATACTTCGTAATGGTACTGGTTATATCTCCGATGTTGGTATGAGTGGTGACTATGAATCAATCTTAGGTTTTGATATGCAGAACCCACTTGAAAAGTTTATCACAGGAATACCCAGTGGAAGGTTTATTCCAGCAAAGGGTGAAGGGACACTGTCGGGTGTATTATTTGAGACAAATAGTAAGGGTTTAACTTCAAAAATTTCTCCAATTAGATTTGGAGGGGAGCTCAATGAGGATTTACCAGATTTCTGAAGATTAAATTAACTTATTAAAACTAGGATCGAAAAGAGGATATTTAAATGGCAGGTCACTCTAAATTTAAAAATATACAGTATAGAAAAGGGGCACAAGACAAAAGAAGAGCAAAAATCTTTTCAAAGCTTGCCAAAGAGATCACAGTTGCAGCAAAGCTGGGCCTTCCGGATCCAGGAATGAACCCACGGCTAAGATCGGCTATACAGGCTGCAAGAGCGCAAAATATGCCAAAAGATAACATTGATCGCGCGGTGAAGAAAAGCCAAGATGTTGGTGGGGCAAACTTTGATGAAGTTAGGTATGAGGGCTTTGGTCCTGGAGGTACCGGTTTTATAGTAGAAACGTTAACTGATAATAAAAACAGGACAGCTGGGGATATTAGGTCAATATTCACAAAATGTGGTGGTAATTTAGCAGAGACAGGTTCCGTCTCTTTTCTTTTTAGTCGGGTAGGTCTGCTTGAGTTCGCTCTATCAAAGTCAAGCGAAGATGAAATAATGGAAATATCGATTGAATATGGAGCTGAAGATTGCGCCATGTCCGATGATTGTTATGAAATTTATTGTCAACCATCTGATTTGCATTCATTAGGAGACGTTTTAGAAAAGGCTTTCGGTGACTCCAATTTGATGAAAATAATTTGGAAACCTGAAAATAATGTTGTTATTGATAAGGATACTTTTACAAAAATCGATAGGTTGATAGAATTACTTGATGATAATGATGATGTTCAGGACATTTATTTTAATTTCGAGATACCAGATGACTTTATTTCATAAATAAAGAAGGTACAAAGGATGCTGAAGAAAATTATTGGGATTGATCCAGGCTTGATTCATACAGGTTGGGGGCTTATTGCTTTTGAAGGGAATTTGATTAAGCATATTGATCATGGCCTTATCAAAGTCAAAACAAATCAAGATCTTGCAGACAGACTTTATGAAATTCACCAAAACTTATTAAAGATACTAGAAAAGTTTTCACCCAACGAGGCTGCTATAGAGCAAACATTTGTTAATAATAATGCACTTTCAAGTCTTAAGTTGGGTCACGCAAGGGGCGCAATTATGTTAACGCTTTCTAAGATGAATATAAAATGCTTTGAATATGCCCCAAATCAAATAAAAAAAAGTATTGCAGGAAAAGGTCATGCAGATAAAACTCAAATTGCCCATATGGTAAATATTCTTCTATCCAAAAAAATTGATGGTAATTCTGATATTTCAGATGCACTTGCAATCGCAATTACTCATGCATATCAGAGGCATAATAAGATAGCAAAGGTGATTGCATGATTGCAAAGATAACAGGTAATGTTGAGGGAATAGATGGCAATATAATTATTATTGATGTAAATGGCTTAGGGTATGAAGTGCTTTGTCCAGAAAAATCAATTTCTAAAATTGAAAGGAATAAAACAATTTCTCTTTATGTTAAAACAATTTTAAGAGATGATACTATCAATTTGTATGGCTTTTTATCTATTGAAGAAAAGATGGCATTCTCAAAATTGCAAACGGTACAAGGTGTTGGGGCGAAGTT